>Ga0055584_100001531_pt1 | contig 22705 bp, 25 predicted proteins | sample OSDHelmetaG_FD_58716 | JGI IMG/M metagenome (GOLD analysis project Ga0055584, IMG submission 58716) | Pelagic marine sediment microbial communities from the LTER site Helgoland, North Sea, for post-phytoplankton bloom and carbon turnover... | ecosystem: Environmental > Aquatic > Marine >...
CGTAAAGATTCATCATCAATATCAATGACAATCACAGGATCATCAACTAATGGCTCTCTAGGGTAATATTGCTGAAATCCATCAAATGACCGTAGTTGTAATTCAGTAAACACTTCACCGGGATCTAGTAAGGGCAAAAATGCCACCACTACTGCAAACGGTAACAGCAATCTTTTACCTAATTTCGACCAATTGATTTTCATAATTAATGACTCAGCTTAATCTCTATTACTAATCCCATAGATAAATTCTACTTCATTATTTACTCACCAATGAGTACTTATTATCTATTTAGTCACAAAATGTCATAAAAATGTCGTAATTAGCCTAGTTATATTGTAATTAAACTTTAAAATGAACTCTTATCGAATAATAAAATAATAACATGCTAAAAAAAGTTCTCATTCTCTGTAGTTTTTTTGGACTCTTCTTTTCAAATACAACTATTGCCCAAAATGTAAATCCGACCATTATCGATGAAACTGAATTGGAAAACACGCAAAAAGAGCGGGATCGAATCTTCAGTGAAATAATTGATCAGCCCACCAATATGGATAATTTATTTAAGTACGCCAACCTCTCTATCTTGGTTGGTGACTTGGAAGCGGCAGTGGGGGTGTTTGAACAAATGCTGATCTATAACGAGGAGCTCCCTCGGATTAGACTAGAATTAGGTGTTCTGTATTATCGCTTGGGTGCTTTCACAACTGCTAAGTCCTACCTTGAAAGTGTCAAACTTTATAATCCACCCGATCAAGTCCTGGAGAACGTGAATAATTTTTTGAGCGCCATCGTTGACTCTGAACGAACTTTTAAATTCAGTTCTGTCATAGGGACATCCATCACTCGCTCTAGTAATGGAAATTCTGGATTGGACGCTGACATCATCAATATTGCTGGTTACCCCTTTTTAGTCTCCCCAGAAACAAAGCAACAACCAGACTTTAGTCGTAGCTTATCTTACACCTTATCCGTCAATCATGATCTCAAGCACCCACGTGGTGATACCGCCCGATACATTGTCTCTCTTTCAGATACCAAACAAGACGAATTCAAACGTTTTGATCTACAAACCATGGTCTTTTCGGCTTCTCGACAATACAACTTTGACGCGGATGAAGGTGATTGGTTCTCCAAACCAACCATTGTGCCATCTTACAGTGCCTTTAAAGTATTCCTAGATGGTGAAGGTTTACTCACCTCGCATAAACTCTCGACCACCTTTGGAGGTATTCTCAGCAATAGTACCTCAGCGGCAGTTGAATTGTTTCTGGACAAAAGAGATTTTTTAGGCAACGACACTAAATCAGGACAGATGCATGGCTTCACTGTAAGTAACAATCGTTTTTTTCCTGAACGTGGCATAAATGGACAGCTAAAATACGGTTATGATCATTTCAATGCTGGCATTGATTCCGAAAATTATGGCCAACATAATTTTGAGGTTAATGCGAGTCGGACAATGTACCTCTCTATTCTGCAAATATTTGGAGTGAATCCGCCTTGGCGTGATGGATGGCGAGTCAGTGGCAGTCTTAGTCATCGGATCAAAAAACATGCTTCTGGTACTGAAATTTTTCCGAAACGTAGAGATCGAATTAATTCTCTGCAATTAAGTGCGAGTCGGCCAATCAATGATTGTTGGATATCTAATTTTAGTTATCGTTATAATAAATCCAGAAGCACTATCGATTTATTTAACATAAAAAATAAGCAGGTCAGTATAGATTTTAGTCACGTATGCTTAAATAATTAAATTTAATATTATTGATTGATCGTGGCAATTTTGTCTTCGATCTCACGAAACAAAACTTCATGCTCCTCAAATAGCTCTTCCAAATCTTCTTTAGTGAGCTCCAAGAGTTTTACTTCATCAAGAGTCGTGATCGTGGCATTACGTGTGGTATTTCCGAGTAATCCCATTTCTCCGAAATAATCTCCAGGACCCAGACGGACTGGTTCATCAATCTCTACTTGTACATGCCCAAACTCGATAATGTACATCGAATCAGCTTTATCACCCTTGCTAAACACTGGTTTTTTAGCAGCCATAATCACTGGGTCTAACTTTTGATTAATTTTACTTAATGCCGCTATGGGTAACTTTGCAAATAAAGGAATTTCAGTGATAGTTTCAATACTCACCAAGAAATTCTTCTTCTGAATTTCTTCATAATATGCTGAGGCTAAAATAGCAGCCGGTAATGCAAACATTCCAATACCCAAAAACATAGTCAAACTGGCTAAAATTTTTCCCGTAAGTGTAGCAGGATAAATGTCGCCATAGCCCACCGTGGTGAGTGTTGCAATCCCCCACCACATGGCATCTGGAATACTACCAAATGCTTCCGGTTGCACTCCTCCCTCAATGAAGTAAATTAATATTGAAAAAACCAATAACACACTCAGAACCATGATTTGTGATCCAAGCAAAGCAAAGCGTTGCAGATAAATAGTACGTACTAGAGTATTACTGGGAAATAGAATTCGCGTATGTTTGTATATTTCAAAAACTCGAAATAAACGAAATGCTCTCAGATCGTAGACTCCCCCCAAAATAAAATAGTTCAGGACTACAATAAGATCAACACCGCCGAGAAAACCAAGGCGTTTGTCTAAATAGGTTCTAATAGCAATTTCTATCACAAAGACAATGATTGAAATCTGATAGAACAACTCAAACAGAAACAACCACTCCGGATAGTTATCCATAATTGTGGTGGAGGCCATAATTTGATGCAAAATATTTAATGCAATCAATATCCCAAAAAAGTTTTCGAGATAACGCTCAAATATATTTTTTATATTCATACTCAATAAACTATAACATCAACGAATAATGAGCTTACTCTGATTGTCCTTGAGCTAAGGCTGGAATTGCGTTATCCACACTTTCAGGTGTTGACTCCACATACAAAGAAGTCGAAGGATAAGCAAATTCAGAACCATTTTCGCGTACCACACGCATAATTTCATAGATAAGATTCTGTTTGATAGCGGTGAACTCAGTTAGGTTGACTGGCGCCATATAGCAGAGCACTTGAACATCAATTGAGCTGGCGCCAAATTCAACTGCTCTTGCAAAACAATCTTGCCCAGGATTTTCAGCAATTTCATCAGAGTCATTCATGTAAGTTTCAATATCAGCACAGATTTTTGCCAGTTGCTCGACCGTCGTGGAGTACACTAGATTAATCGTCCAGTTGAGTCGTCGATAAACCATTTCACCGTGATTAATCACTTTCACATCAGAAAGATCTTTATTCGGAATGACCATTGGTGCAGTATTAAAAAGACGCACTGTGGTGGAACGAAAACCAATTTGCTCTACCATGCCATGCATCTCTCCGATGACCTCGATACGATCACCAGGTTGAAAACGATTTTCACCGATAATTAAAATACCCGCAATAAGATTTTTAAATAAGTCCTGTGCACCAAGAGCAACAGCAACTGAGAATAAACCCAAGCCTGCAATTAGGGGGCCAATTTCAACCCCGAAAATATCCAAAATAATGGCTAGGCAAATAATCCCCAATATCATTCTTACCGCACGTTCCAGCCACATTGACATTGATGCTGTCAGCCAGGTACTGCTGGATAAAATTCCAAAAATTGGGCTGACTGTGTTCATTAAAGCGCTGAATATTGTAAAAGCCACTAAGGCTTCCACTAAGTTCGAGCCAAACTCACCAAAATCACCCGTGATGGGAAGATAGACTGTCAATACATAAAGACCAATCACAATGGGAACATAACCCAAAGGCCGCTCTAGAGATTTTAACACTACATCATCAATACTCGATTCGGTATTTTCTGTAAGCTTGGCTAAGTAAGCTAAAGCTCTTCGAATAAAAAATATGCGAGCCAAAAATGACAGCAGTAAAATACTAATTGCCACAATAATTTCGGTTATGCTCACGCCCCAGAGACCGTTTACCCAGATCCCATTAAATATATTTAGAAATTCAGTCATAATTTAAAATGCATAAGAAAAGTTAGTGGCAATACCTTCATCGCGTTTGACCGCAGTTGGAGGTGGCCTTGAATCATAGAAAGTATTGTACTGTAATGTAACTTTAAATTTTTCATTCATTTTAAAGTCTAAAGCGCCTATGAGACTCGCTTTAAAATCCTCACTTTCGTCTATTGAGGGCTGGTAATAAATTGTAAGATTGAAATCCATATTCTCAGAGATTTCATAATCATCATGGAAATAGGTAGCAAGACGCTCAGTACGTGTTGTTAATCCACTTAAATCTTCCTCATTTTCGGATAATAATCCAACTCCAAGACGGGCATGATCATTCACTGTGATCCTTGCTCCCGCTCCAGCGACATCTCTTTGCAGGTAACGGAGAAAGGGATTTTTTCCGTGCTGTAAAAACATTTCTAAGTCATAAATGGAGTCATTTTTAAGGACAAATCGCGCGTGTGCCAATGTGGAATCATTCCATTTTATGGTATTAGTTTTACGCTCTTCCTTTTTTAACACTAAGAATGAATCATAACGTTCAGTATTGTTATCAAAACGAATTTGTGCTGACAATGAATCACGAATTTTATTTCCTCTAGAAGCACTAATTGCAAGTGACATTGAAGTAAAAAATCCAATATCACCCTCACGCCGCATATCTTCGATATTAACAATGGCATCAGCAATGACCAAATTAGGTAGCCCTAAAAGTAAAATCAAGCTAGGTATAAGTGGTCGAATTTTCATTAATCTATTATCCTTTTAAAAAAAATCTGCATTTAATCTTCTTACTTTGTAACCTAAATACCCGAGTATGATACTAATAACTAATGAAAAGTACACCGGTATGGCAAAACCATAAACTGTAATGACTCCACCTAGGACAAAATTTAAAAAATGCAGTATAGCGGCCCAAAATAAAACAAATGAAGCTAACTTTATAACCACTTCCTTACTCACAATATTCACCATAATTAACCACTATAATCACAGTATCCTATAAAAAAAGTATGGAAATCAATTGATTAAAGAAAATTAAATTCTTCTATAAAATTAATTCGCTTATTCTAATTCCAAGATTATTGTCGTCTAATGTCAGTATATGTGCATTTTCAGGTACTGGCTAAAGTATTTTGGTTTTTTGGTAACATTAAAATCAAGAAAAATAGTAACGTATTAATTACTCCGCCAAGTAAATATAAATAATAAAAATCACCTGTTAGTGCGTGACTTTGGGCCACGAGATAAACCACCAATGGCGCTATGGAAAAAGAGAGGATGTACTTTATTCCATAAATTACGCTCTGATATTCGGCAGGCGCAAAACGAGCTAATAAAATATTTTCAGCTGGTAAAATACTTGAATTAAATGCCACAATTACGAGCGCGAATATAATCAATGTAATATGACTCATATCAGCAAACACAAATAACAAAAGGCCCTGCAATAACATACCGTAAGCATAAATTAATCTCACTGAATAATGATCTGCTGCAATCCCACCCACATAATTCATGAGCCCACTGATCACATAAATACTGGAGACTACTAGTCCTATTTTCGTCGTATCAAGATCCATAGTCTCCGTTAATCTAATTTCGATCACTTTTGGTAATGAAGTTTGTAGCACCTGAAAGGTAAAGCCAATACAAGTGACGCCAATCAGCATAACAATAATAATTTTTAGATAATCCCCCTGATTTGGATTATCAGAAAACTTAGGAGAGTGATTATTTTGTAATGCAATCCTTGCAGTGTGTATGTGCCAACTCAGCATAGCACCAATAATTATTGATATTGAACCCGGTAAGATGAAGGCTAATTGCCAACTAAAATTATCCACCAGATAGCCGGCAACGAGAGCACCAACACCAATTCCCACCCCACCAAAAATATTATTAAAGCCTAATGCCCGGCCAGTGTTGCCCGGCATATTAACCACCCAAGATATACCGGCAGGATGATAAATCGAACAAAATAAACCTAATATTGATAAATTAACCATCAGAGATCCATCGCTCCCACTGAGACCACAGAGGACTGAAGTAACGCCCAATCCAAAAAACATGACTGCGATCATGCCAGTTCGAGACCAACGATCACTCAGCCATCCTGCTGGAAGAGAACCAAGTCCCACCAATAATGAGCCAAAAAACCATAAGTTAATTAGATCTGCATAGGCTAACTGCCAGTCATCCTCGATACCCAAAACAATAACAAAATAGATAGCTGCAAACATATGCATAAATAAATGCCCTGTCGCCGCATAAAAAGTGGCTAATTTATCCTGCATAAGAATAATCCAAGCTGATTTTATGAAAATTGTCTGATTCGATAGTGTTCAAGTGCATTCCTTTGTTAGGATGGGATCAATAAAGTAAGAAAAGTATAAACTAGGATCATTGTGGTTACACTTTTTCACTCAAACTAAGAGGCACTTTTCATGTTATATAACAGCATACTCGAAACGATTGGAAATACACCCATTGTCAAACTCAATAAGATCGGCCCTAAAAACCAAACAATCTATGCCAAGTGCGAATCCTTTAACCCTCTCTCATCGGTTAAAGATCGCCTTGCTATTGCTATCATCACTGATGCGGAAAATAGTGGTGCACTGCAGCCAGGTCAGACTGTTATTGAGGCTACCTCTGGTAATACCGGGATAGCGTTAGCCATGGTATGCGCGGCCAAAGGTTATCCATTCGTAGCCACCATGGTAGAAACATTTTCCATTGAGCGTCGCCGAATCATGAAAGCACTTGGTGCTAAAGTGATCCTGACGCCCGCTGCTGAAAGAGGTTCAGGCATGGTCAAACGTGCCGAAGAATTATCTCAAAAGTATGGTTGGTTCCTCGCTTCCCAGTTTGAAAATCCCGCGAACCCTGAATATCACAGAAATACAACCGCACCAGAAATACTCCGTGACTTTGCTGGAAAATCATTAGATTATTTTGTCAGTGGATGGGGGACTGGTGGCACTATCACTGGCACTGGTGAAGTATTAAAAATAGCCAGACCAGATATCAAAGTAATTGGCACAGAGCCTGAAAATGCTAGCTTGCTCGCAGGAGATCAATGGCAACCACACAAAATTCAGGGCTGGACGCCAGATTTCGTTCCTGGGGTTTTGAATCCAAAGGTCATTGATGAACTCATCCCAGTCAATGATGAAGCTTCCATAAATACGGCAAAACGCTTGGCTAAAGAAGAAGGAATTTTCTGTGGAATCTCAGCTGGTGCTACCATGGAGGCTGCCCTAATCGTGGCAGAAACAGCACCGAAAAACAGTACTTTCTGCGTCGTCTTGCCTGACACTGGAGAGCGTTATCTCTCAACCCCGCTCTTTGAAAGTATCACTGAAGAAAGTGATGATGCTTGGTTGGCAACCCAATAACTTGGTAGAAAACGTATTATGACAGCGCCATTTGCCAACATCTCACTTGCCTCACAAGCTGCTGATAAAAAATTATTTGCCCAACAATTTGGGGAGAATATTATAAACTGTGGTTTTTGTGGCATCCTAGACCACTCCATCGATCCAATATTGATTGATGAGGTGATGAGTATCTTTGAAAAATTCTTCGCGCTCCCAACATCCACTAAGATGACCTATTATGACAAAAAATTAAAAGGGGCTAGAGGTTATACCCCAATGAGTATCGAGACACCAAAAGACAGTACTCAGGCAGACTTTAAAGAATTTTTTCATGTTGGTCGAAAACTTGCAGCTAATCATGATTTTGCTAAATGGATGCATCGCAATAAAGAAGTACATGAGATCAAAGATTTTCAGGAAAAAACTGATGCTCTGTACCATCAATTTGATAATCTAGGGCAAAAATTGCTTTCTGCCATAGCGCTTTTCCTGAAGTTGGATGATGACTATTTCATAACGCATGCCAATCATGGGAATAGCTTAATGCGCGCCATTCATTATCCTCCCATACAAGAAAGTAATAGTGCTGAAAGAGCTGGTGCGCACGAAGATATTAACCTGATCACATTATTATTAGGTGGCCATCAACGCGGTCTCGAATTATTAAACAAACAAGGTCAATGGGAAAAAATAGCCGTTAATCGCGATGTTATTATTTGTAATATTGGTGATATGCTTCAACGTTTCACCAATCATTACTTACCTTCCACAACTCATCGCGTTGCCAAATCAGGTTCAGATAAGACTATCTCGCGATACTCAATTCCATTCTTTGTACACCCTAATCCTGACTGGCAAATCAAAACACTAGCATCTTGTATTTCAGGAGAGTCTCCAGATCGTTATCCTGAACATATTATGGCTGAAGATTTTCTCGAGCAAAGAAGAAGAGAAATCAAACTCGCCTAGTGAAAACTAAAAGGAGGTACTAATGTCTAGCTATAAAATAATTATCAGTGCAGTTTTATATTTTTCTATCATTGCTTCTAATCATGGTATTGTTTTAGCTGAAGATACCTCAATCGAGGCATTTAGGGCCTACCAGAATTATTCACGAAATTGGCTCAATATGGATGCTAAAGCGATTGCGAGAGACAATTTTCACTCTCCAGCCCATATTAACAAGGCTTCTATTACCACGAGTGATGCAACTGTTATTGAAGAAAATTATAAAACTAACTTCACAGTATTAAGGAAAAACGATTACTGGTATAGCGAAGAAAAATTATCCTTCTGCAAGCAAAGTGACACGGTTTATCAGGTTTTTAATCATTATAATCGCTATAAAACTAATGGCTCACTATTACAAGGTGATTTAGCCGCCACTTATCTCATGGAAAAACAACATGGGCTCTGGAAATTTATTTATTTGTCTAGCATTAATTCAAAATGGATGAATTATGGTTGTGATGAATACCATAATTATGAATTTCTCCCTAAAGATCAGAAATTTAGAGATTCTGTTAGTTCACGCTGGGATGGTGAATTCATTCATCTTGATGATGGTTACACATATTATGAACAGGCTAATAAAGAGGCTGAAAAACATATTGTTTTGGTGCATGGCTTCTCCGTACCCTCTTATATTTGGGAGCCTACTTATCAAGAAGCTATTCAACGTGGTTATGGAGTCATTCGCTATGATACCTTTGGGCGTGGGTTTTCTGATAATCCAGATCTTGATTATTCTACTGAGTTTTTTGCCAAGCAACTCATAAATCTCCTAGATGCATTAGCATTGAAGAAAGTTCATTTAGTGGGACTGTCAGATGGTGGAAGAACAGTTGCTTATATCGCAGCACATTTTCCGGACAGAATTGATCAATTGATTTTTGTGGCCCCAGCTGGGTTTCATACAGATGAAGCTATTAAGGAAAATACAGTAACGCCACAAGAAATTGAAAACTTTATTAACGAGGCTTACCAAAATATAGGAAAAGGGCAGTTAAGTGATTTCTACGCACCCGAAAGATTCACAGAATGGGCCACACGTTATAATGGTTTATTGAAGTACCAGGGTTTTGCTAGAGCTATGTTATCTACTCGTAAAAATTATCAAGCAATGAGTCCTTTACATCAAACCCTATTCGAAAATAAAACAAAAACATCCTTTATGTGGGGTGCGCATGACTCGGTCTTACCTTTAAAAGAGGTTCGCACAAAAATACAGAATTTATTACCTGAAGCCAGATTGTTTGTATTTGATGAATCCGGTCATTTACCACACATGGAGGAAGAGGAAAAATTCAATCGAATCCTATTCGAGCAGATTTTGCAATAATCTAATTTAAAAAAGTCAACATTTCGATGTCACGATACTTCTCAATCAATGCGAATAAAATGGCTGCAGACTCAATATCCGGCTTACCAGAATAATCTGAAGGACGATAATGTAACTGAAAAGCACGTAATGCATATCGTGTCTCTTCATCAAAAATTCCATTCTCTTCAAGTGGATAACCCATGATGGCCAGTGCTTGCTGAAGATGATTAGTAGATGGTATTTGAGTGCCAAGCATATCCAGATACTTTTCTACAGTCTCTTCATCATACCAGGCACCAATGCCAGCGGCGTATAATTGCTGCCAGGGAAAATAGGGGCCTGGATCGGATTTTCTCGTGGGGGCAATATCGGCATGCCCAACAATATCAATTGGGTTTATGTCTGGATAACGCAAAAGAATATCTTTGAGCAAAGTGATTAATAATTCAATTTGGTGTTCAGGGTATGGTAGAAATTCACAATCAAGATAATCAATGCTTGGGGATTGAGTAATGGTGGAGTGATCAATACAAGCAAATTCATTAACTATTTCAATCCCAATAGACCGGTCATTCAAAGCATCCTCATTAGCCCAATAGCTCCTTCCAGCATGCCAAGCACGTTCATGTTCAGGCACTAACCTATAGACTGCCAAATCATTTCGATCATAACTGCCATCATCGAGTCGCGGCAACAAATAATGAGAACTGACGGGATAATCAGAATGCATTGTCAATGTAGCTAGAGATTCTGCAAAATTCTGAGATGTTGCATGCAAGACAATATAATCAATTCTACTATTATAATTTTCTGAGATAACATCAACTGCTTTATAAGGTGAACAACCCAATATGCATAAATTAAGAATTACAATATACTTTAGGCGCATAAAGGACATCTTGAATTTATAGACCAAACCTTATGCCAACGGCCGTTGATAGCCCGGAAAAATCATCATGACTCAAACCAAAGCTATAACCCATATTACTCATGGAGTTATTTATAAATCTGAAGCCAAAATTGTTATTTATTTCTCCATCAAGCGAATATTCTAATTTCTCGGAAACAGGATTCAGTTCAATATCGGCAAGCTTAGTACTCTCAAGGTAGAGATTAAACTCCCAACCTTCACTGTTACCCATTTTTACACCAGCATGCGCATATAAATCTGAACCAGTTTTAATTAAACTGGTTGGATCTTCTAATTCCCATTGATTAACTCCGAGTTCTACAAAAATATCCATAATACGGGCGAAGTTAAAGGAATAGCCACTCTTTGAAACATTCTTAAAAATATCCGCAATAGACTGATGATAACCAAGAGCAGCAACTTTTTTAGATCTTTGATAAATGGTGCTATCAGATTTTACCTCTTCATCTCGAACAGAACCCTTGATATACAAAGAAGCTGGTAACCCCAAATATACATCTCCCAGATATCCAACTCCCTCTGCATTAGTAGCAGTTATATCAATATAAGTGTATGAGAATTCTGTTTCTTGTGCGGTAACAATGGGTGAAAAAAATAACAAGAGTGATAATAGTTTTTTCATATGATGCTCCTAATTGTTAAAAACAATTTCCATGCATGAATTATATAAACGACTATCTAAGATAGGCGCCTAAAGATTAGAGCTCGCATAAAAATGTGGCCACAAATCGTGGCCACTTGATATTTTTTTGACATCAAAATTTATATTAACGCCATAGCCATCATAATTAAGCAAATCAATGAGCCCACCCATAGCAACGTTCTCAGATAGGTTATTCCAGCCGTATAGGTAACCATAAATAAAACTCTCAATACCAGCCAATAGGTTGCTAGCGAAGTAACGTCGACCCCCTGGATGATAGCAATGATCGAAATTGCTAAGAAAACTGGATAACTTTCCTGAAAATTAGCTGCCGCACGTTTTGCACGTTGAAATTTAACTGACTCAGGAGCTGCTTCATCTCTGTTGGTTAAGAGGTAATCAAGGTTACTGAGATTAAATAATAAAGGCCAAATCCACAGTGCCAATAATGCTAAAACAAAAGAATAAACAACTAATTCAACCATGATATAGATCTCCTAAAATTAAGTACCAATCCATTTAACGTGTTATGACGAGCAGAATCAAGTAGAAAAATTACAGATGAAACAGTCTTACACTTAAAGATATTTATATTCGCGATATAATAATTAATGCCAATCCAACCAAGAAACAAACAAACATCCATTTAATTAATAATAAACTTTTCTCTGGCGCGCCTGAAAACTCCCTCCAAACAAAAACACCCCAAATAGCTGCAATCATAGTTGCACCCTGACCTAAACCATACGATATGGCAAAACCAGCTTGCTCTGCTGCCAGAATATTCAGTGACATACCCAAACACCAGATTACGCCACCGAGAATACCAACACCATGTAATTGGAGATTTCCATTTTGGAAATATGCTTTATAGGTCACCGCTTCGCCCTTAAATGGTCGATACATAAAAATCGTATTCCAAAGAAAATTAGAAGCAAAAAGACCAATTGAAAAAATAAATACAGCTGTATAGGGCGTCATTAGACCGGCTTGTGGTGTAGCAAAATCAAGAGACATTGAGGCAGCCACAAAACGATAAAAAAAACCCATTAATAATCCACCCGCAACAGACAATATAAGACCTTTGTGCGAAGTTTGTGCTTGCTGAGTTGATAAACCTCGATAAGCTAATGCATCTAATACAATAGCCAAAGCCACTAAAAATACTCCAGCAAATAATAACCAAGGATCGCCAATTGGAACTGCAAAATAATTTATCAATACTCCAAGTACCAATGCGATCCCGATACCAACTGGAAAAGCCACGGCCATGCCTGCGATATCAATAGCAGCCACGATTAATAGGTTGGCAAGATTGAAAATCACACCGCCTAAAAAAGCGGCGCTTAGTGAGCTGGGAGAAGCTTGTGTTAAATCTTGTGTAAAACTTCTACCTAAATCTCCGCTGCTGCCGAGAGTCAGACCCATTAATAAACTAAATAAAACCACACCTAGCGCATAATCCCAATAATACAATTGGAAGGACCAAGTTTTACTCGCCAGTTTTTGGGTATTAGCCCATGAGCCCCAACAAAGCATTGTGACGATGCAAAATAATACAGCCAAAGTATAATTTTCTACGATAAACATTCATTAATCTCTTCTGCATAAGGCATCGCATCCTGGGCACCTTTTCTGGTGACTGATATTGAAGCGGCAATACAGGCTCTCTCCACACTTTCTTCAAGAGTCAACCCACTGGCAATACCTACCGCCAGCGCTCCATTAAAGCAATCACCAGCAGCTGTGGTGTCAACGGCATCTACTTCAGGTGAAGTAATCTTTTTCATCGCACCTTGTTGCGCCAATAACACCCCATTAGCTCCCATGGTGATGGCAACGTTTTTCACTCCTGTAGCTAATAATTTCATAGCCGCTTTTTCAGCTGCTTGAATGTCAGAGACTTCAATACCTGTTAAGCGTTTAGCCTCAGTTTCATTCGGTGTGATTAAGTAAAGATCTTTAAAATAATCTTCATCAAGAGTAACCATAGGTGCAGGTGCAGGATCCAGAATAACTCTTTGAGAGGAATCACGCGTCCTATCGATAATATATTTTACAGTTTCGAGTGGTATTTCTAGTTGCATTAATATAATGGCATTTTCTGGAAGCGCCGTTATAACCGAATCAACAATATTATGACTAAGCTTATTATTTGCACCTGGTGCAACAACAATATGATTTTCTCCTTGAGCATCAACGCTGATTAACGCAACACCCGAGGCAGTCTTTGGGTCTCTGGTTATAAAGTCACAATTTATCTGCTCCGCAGTTAATCGCTCAATAGATTGATTTCCAAATATATCCTCGCCCAATCTACCTACCATGGTAACTTTACCACCAAGTCGCACAGCCGAAACTGCTTGATTAGCCCCCTTACCTCCTGCCGTCATCATGAACTCACCACCCATTACAGTTTCACCAGGTGCCGGCAACTGGGTTGTCATTGCCACCATATCAGTATTAATACTTCCAATTACATAAATCGGTGATTGCTGAGACGCCATTATTTTTTTCCGTTTTACTCTGAGTAAGTCGCTGCAGGTTGATGATGTAAACTAACTGCTAGATCAATCTCAGATAAGTCTTTTTCATTGTCAACTAAAGGGATAAATGGAACATTAAGACATCCTGAAAGAAAGATGGTCAAAAAACATAAGTAATAACGCATAACTCCTCACTTTTTAATTTAATTAGTTAATAATCAACTTCTTTAAAAATTATCCCAGAACATTCTTTATCTGAAGAATTTTTTATGATGAAGTATAAACAATACTAGCAGTTTAATTGGAGGAATGTATGACATACATAGAACTTGGTGCTATCGGTGAACTTATTGCTGCCATAGCAACCGTAGTAACATTAATTTATCTCTCAAGGCAAATTCATATGAATAATAAATTGGCCATCTCTAACCTAGAGAATAAACTTAATTCTAGAGTATATGAACGTAGGTTCACGGTAGCTAGAGATACTCAATTTGCTGAGTTTTTAGCTAAAAATTGGGAGTCTGAAACACTCACAAAAGCAGAGCAAACACAAATCACACAATATATAACCATGCTGATCATTGATGCCCGAGAAGTATTTTTACAAGATAAATTAGGTTTTGTTTCAGACGGGCTCATTAAAGCAAGAATCAATGTCTTAAAGCTTGGCATCATGAAGAGCACCACAGCAAAATCGGTATGGGCAACCTATAAAAATTTAGTTGAGCCAGAGTTCGCCATTTTTTTTGAAGGCGAGATATATCCAAACGGCTTTGATAATAGAGCTAATGAAGCAAATCCTTTATATAAAAAAATTAACAAGCGTTAGCTGATGCGACATTGTGTGTCTGCAAAACGCATTATACGGATAGCGGCTTCTTCTAGTATTGATTTCTCAGCGAGAAAACCAACCCTAATGGTGGACTTCATTGATGGTCCAAAACCAAAACCGGGAACTACCGCTACACTCTCATTATCTAGAAGTTTCTCAGCAAAGCTCTCCCCATCTAAGCCAGTCATTGCAACATCAATTAAGACGAACATACCACCTTCAGGATGAATGAAGCGCAAATTTTTACTCTGGCTTAGTTTGGCCAAAAAAGCATCGCGACGCGCACGAAAAATTTCATGGAACCTTTTCGGGCTGATTTGATCTTTAAGGGCTGTTATGGCGGCATATTGAACGAACTGATTAACTCCAAAATATTGAGCTTGTGACAAGCTAGTCAATGCCTCAATAATAATCTCAGGGGCGATTATCCAACCAATGCGCCAACCTGACATAGCATGGGATTTTGAGAGGCTGTTAACAACGATCACATTACTTCTATTTTTGACTTGAGTATAAGCTGAAACATGTTCTTGACCGTATGTGAGAGACCAATAGACCTCGTCAGAAATAAGCCATATATTTCTTGCACAACATAAAGAAGCAAGTTTATTAAGCGCTTCTTGCTTAAATATTACACCAGAGGGATTACAAGGAGAATTGATTAGGATAGCTCGCGTTCGATCAGTTATGACAGCTTTTATTTTATCAATATTAAGTTGATATTGATCCGCATCATCCAGCACCACCGTCACTACTCTTGCTCCAGTAGCTCTGATTACTGACGGGTAAGTGGCATATGTTGGCTCTAATATTATTACTTCGTCACCGCGACCACCAGTGGATAAGAGCGCAGAGAATAAAGCAGCTTGCGCACCAGGCAAAACGGCAATATTCCCTTCTGAAATACCTGGCCCATAAAGCGAGTTAGCATGCACCGCTATTTGTTGCCTTAAGGACTCCTCTCCCGCTAATGGACTGTAATGAGTCTTCCCATCTCGGAGAGCCACCTCAAGAGCTTCAATTATTGGTTTTGGTGTATCAAAATCAGGATCACCAATCCCTAAATGAATAATATCTTTACCTTCAGCCATTAAGTTAAAAGCTCTGTCACCAACCGCCCATGCTTTTGAACTAGGTCCAGAAATTTCATGTATAAGTTTACTTGTTTTCATTTATTTAAAATTTTACTCTATAACTGCAAATAAAAAAGCATTATATCTCAAGCAAAAATAAGGACATGCATTGATTAGAAAAATATTAAGAAGAGTTCTGGGACGCACCCTATTTGGTAACTTACTTAGGGTGATCAATTACATCACATTACCTAAAGCTATTAAAAGGGAAGCTAGTGTGCAAGCAATTATTGATAGAGCAACCAAAGATCTCTCACTTTATCAATTTGTTACCTGTCCATTTTGTATAAAAGTCACAAGGTTTATGCATACGAATGCAATTAATATTGAACTTAGAGATGCGCAAAGAGATAGTCATTATAAATCTGATCTAATTACTTTTGGGGGTAAGCAACAAGTTCCTTGCTTAAGGGTTGCCCAAAAAGAGCGTACAGATATTTGGTTATATGAGTCCGATGAGATCATAAAATATCTAAAAAAAAATGTTTTAAATCATTAATTTATATATATTAACTAATATACTAAATTAATATGTTTTTGTTTCAATAAAATGCTCAGCCTCATTAAAAATAAGTGTCTTTCGTTCAGGCTTAATACGATCTAAAGTTCTGCTTGTCATAGCTAATCTAGGTTGTTTTAGAAAAAAATCTCGATTGTCATTAATAAATTTCCAGTACAATCCGTCCAGCACGTTACACCATGGAGCTTTTTTATAATTACTCATTTTTAAAATATAATTAGATCCGCATAGATATGGTTTAGTAGCAAATATTCCACCATCTGCAAATGTTCCCATACCAAATACATTGGGCACCATAACCCAATCAGATGAATCGACAAACATTTCCATAAACCAATTATATATTTCACGTGGATCAATTCTTGCCAAAGTCATAACATTGGCCACAATCATCAATCTCGGGATGTGATGACTATAACCATAATCAAGACAACTATGGATAATATCATCAAGCGGTTCAATGCCTGTTGTACCCTCATACCAGTGCTTAGTGAGTTTCCCATTGTGTTTCCAGAAATTACTGATTCGTTGCTCCTCACCTTTGGAATGATATACCCCTCTTATAAACTCTCGCCAACCAATAATTTGACGTATAAATCCTTCTAATGAATTCAACGGAATCGGATGTCCTTCATGGTAATCAATAGCTTTTTTAATAACTTCCCTTGGTGTAATCAGCCCAAGATTCATGATTGGGCTCAATGCGCTATGGAATAAAAAATTATTCTCCTTCCACAGAGCATCCTCATAAGAGCCAAAATTAGAAAATTTATACTTAAAAAATTTATCCAGCCAAACTAGAGCACCTTCACGATTTAATGGCATCCATAAATTATCCATAGAGCCTGGGTGGTCATTAAAATGTATATTAATATTTTCCTTTAAAGCGTTGAGCTCAGGATGGTTATTACCTAGAGGCATCTCTGGTATATCTAGATCACGTGGTAACTTCTTCCTATTCTCTTCATCAAACGACCATTTCCCTCCAACTGGCTTGCCAGCATCATCTAATAATATTTCCATATCACGCCGCATAAGCTGATAAAAACTTGCCATTCTGAGATTTTTTTTCTGTTGTGAAAAAAGAGAAAATTTCTCCCTAGTACATAGGAACATTGGGCTTTGATGCTCTTTACATGAAATCTTAAGTTGCTTTTTTAGGGTATTAAATCTTTTTTCGAAGGCATGATCCTCAATTTCAAAATAATTAACTTCAGAAATCTCATGTATTGTAACTGTGGCCATTAATTTTTCTTCATATGACTGGGTAAATTCATTGTCATCAATTGAAGAGTAATGAACCACCATTCCGTGATTTTCTAAATCTTTTCGGTACGCTCTCATGGCACCTAAGAACATCAGGATTTTTAATTTATGATGTTTGGTTTCTGAGCATAAATCATAATCTTCCGCCATAAACACTGCAGATGGATTAATTTTCTTTATCTCAGAGATTGGAAAGAGTTGATTACCCAATATTACCAACAAACTTTTATTCAAAATAATTTCTCAAAAATAGATAACTATGCTTAAAATAATTTTACTATAAAAAATATTACCCAAGAAAGATGTGCTACAAATACTGCAAGAGTAAGTCTAAATCTCATATTTCTGTAATGTTGATTATAGTTGTAGGTTCTTATTTCAAAAGCAAACAATGCCCAAAAGAAAAGCATCAGTGAAATCAATAAAAGCAACGAAACATTTTCTTCAATTGCATAAATATTAATAACAGATAATGTTACCGGATAAAACAATGCCATTAATAACAACGAGAACATAAAAAGCAACAAAAAAAGGACTATTGGACCCAGTGGAGATAGATTCTCATGAATACTGAAAGACCATAATGTGCCAGTCAAGAAACAACCTATTAGTAAACTATAAGTACAAAAAAATAGGTACAAAGGATCAATAGGAACCCCTGTGCCAATAAGCCATATAGTTATACTTGGGAGCATAAAAGGAATTAGGCCAAAGTAACCAAACCACAGTGCTGACTTATTTAATTTTATCTCATTGGGCATATGATAATTACTTCCAGATCTCGATAGTTGTCGACGAACCTGCAGAAATATTATAGGTTTTAGCCATATCTCCTTGATTCAATGCAATCCCGATATTTAATATATCATTGACATAGATTACCGGCTCACCTAATTCCACTTGACCAAACGAACTTGCGAATTTAACTTTTTGCGAAAATAGCTCTTGGTCAGCTGTGAAGATTTTAATCCACACAAAATCACCTGTCATCACTTCTAATTGATCAAAAAGTTCAATGCTAATATTAGTCCACACATTTCCATAATGAGTATCAAGTATTGGAATATTTCCAGTTATTTTATTTTTTTGCAATTGCGGTTTAGTATATTCAAGCCTTAATACAACTGGATCAAGCAAATCTCCAACTTGAGAGAAATTAATAACCTCAGAGGCTAATCTTGCTCCAGTGTAGGCATAAACATCACGTCCATGAAAAGTATGAGATCTCTCAGATCCTTTTAGTCTATTGACCTTCTCATTAATCTCACGAACTGCCTGTATACCAAGTTTATCGGCTACTAAAGTTAAAGATCCGTTGTCAGGACTAACAAAAAAGTGTCCTGATTTTGTCTCCAAGACCACAGATTTTCTTTGCGTGCCCACACCTGGATCAACAACGCTCACAAATACGGTTCCTTTCGGCCAATAGTCAGCAGCTTGATTCAAGCGATAGGCAGCTTCCCAAATATTAAATCTTGGAATTTCATGAGTAATATCAAACATTTTTAAATCAGAGGAAACATTAAAGGCCACGCCCTTCATCTGAGAAACAGCAGGTTCTTCTAAACCAAAATCTGTTTGAAATACTAACGCATTTTGTGTCCATGCTACGGGTGAGAACAGCAACATAATCAGACTAATCTTTATTGATGCATATCTAATACTTAACATTTAGAAATACTCCTTAGGTTGGGCAATTTTAATGTAAATTAAATCCTCTTGATGTTTTTTCTATCGATCGTTATTGGCTAAGTCCACCTCGGCTGCAATGAAACCGAAAGCACTCCAACTTCTACCAGCTAATATACTTTGCAATAGTTTATTGGATCTAGATTTGTCACCATTATAATAGAAGTAATTAGCTAATCCATAGGCCACTGCGGCACTGCTTGGACTATCTCCATCTGCAGTCATCATTTCATTAACCTTAATCTCAGCCTTATACAAAAGACATAATTGATGATAGCTCATATTCTCAATGATATTCATCTCAACATTAATATCTTTAAGCGCAAGGTCAGCCTCATTTTCTTTTCCCATGAGACGTAATATCATATATATCCAATGTCCTGTAGAAACCAAATTATCATCATTACCTCCCAAGTTATAACCATTGCGAAAAGCATTTAATGCATTTGGCCAATCTTGCTTTAGATAATATGCAAGTCCCAAGTGATACCAAACATTTCCTTGCGTGGTGGTTAAAGGGATATTTTGACTATTAGGTAAACCATCAGGTTCAATCTCAATAGGGAGGTTTTCCATTAGTGTCGCTGCCTTTGTCAAATCCTCAATCGCCTGATCAAATTGTCTTATAGATATATAACGGTGACCACGATGACGATAAAATCTAGGATCATTGGGATACTTCTTTATTCCATCTGAAAATATTTTAATAGCTTCATGATAATTACCCGTATATGCCATTCTTCTCCCTAACCATATATTCAAATCTGGATCTTGGGGGTTCTTTTGAAACGCTACTCTTGCTGCTGCTAAATTAGCTAAACTTAGATCACTGGGCTCAATTGGAGTAAGAATTTCTCCAGTTACTGATAGGATATCTCCGCCCCCCTCTTGATCACTATTTATTTCTACAGCCATTAATATACTGCAATGACCTAGCAAAAAAAGAGTCAATAAGTGTCGTGTAATTATTTGCATACATTATCCTTTTTTTTAAAATTTATACTCTAAGACGATTTTAATAGTATTGTAATGGGTATCTTGTAAAATATAATTATGTCATATACGCAGACAATCAGCTCATTACTTGAAAATCTCTTCGAGAAAAGTATCAAGGCCCCAACACAACTTTTATTTAAAAAAAGTAGGCCCAAGGATGGAGTATACCAAGTACTAGAAAGTTTAATTAACACTAAAAGTAATACCTCAAGAGTAAAGTATGCAAAAGAATTTTTTGCTGAGATAGATTTACTGAATGATGCTGAATTTAAGAATTTTTTGCTCCATTTACGTGACCAGAGAGATATTGATACTGAATTACTCAAACTCTGTACAGAAAACTACATCAATGATGATTCTGAGGATAACTATATTAAATTACAAGAAGTCCTATCTACCGAAAGAAAGGATCTCTTTAGAAAGCTCAACTGTTTTGATGAATCGACTATCCACCTTGTTAATCTCAGAAGGAGAATACTTGCCAATTCAACTGCCAATCAAAATTTTCAAAAAGTGGAACATGATCTTAAGACTTTATTTATTGATTGGTTTAATAGAGGATTCTTGATACTAAAACCTATTGACTGGAATACTCCAGCTTCAATATTAGAAAAAATCATCAAATATGAGTCAGTGCACCAGATAAATAACTGGCGAGAATTAAGGGACAGGATAGATTCACATGATCGCAAATGTTTTGCTTTTTTTCATCCAGCCATGGCAACAGAACCACTAATTTTCGTTGAAATTGCATTCCTTGATGAGATGCCTAACAAGATTAACACCATACTCGATACTCAGCGAAACATGCTCAGTGAATCAAAGGCAAATACAGCTGTATTTTATTCCATCTCCAACTGCCAGAGGGGTTTAGATGGGATCTCATTTGGAAACTTTTTACTAAAAGAGGTGGTTACTTTCATTGAGAAGGAAATTCCCAATATCAAAAATTTTATTACGCTCTCACCAGTACCAAAATTTATGACTTGGCTTAAAACGCATGATCCCGATCTACACACCGCAATAATGGCATCGCCGCAAATAGAAAATATCAGCAAGTATGAAAAACAACTCAATATCCACATAAGAGATTACTTGTTGATCTCTAAAAGGGAGGACCAGAAACCCAATGACCCAGTATCGAGATTTCATCTGGGTAATGGAGCGTCATTACACCGTATAAACTTTATGGCTGATACTTCAAAAAATAGTTTGCTAAAAGGTGCCTCTTTCATGGTTAATTATAAATATGACAACAAGTATATTGAAAAAAATCATGAACAATACACTAAGCATAATCGGGTCATTGTAAGAAAAAATATTTAAATTAAGGAGTTATAATTTAGTTCAGACCTCATTTTTTTATGCTGGATTAATATCTATTTTTATAAGATGAGAAAAATTCCTAAATCCACCATTAAATACAAATTCGCTAGGAAACCGGTAATATAAAAAACACTTCTAATACTCGGATTTCTGTCAGTAGCAACAATGTAGTATAAGAACATATGGATAATTCTAGAAATGGCATATACCCATACAATAATCGTTAATACACTAGCCGTATAATCTACCATTATTGCAATAATGCTCATCCCAAAAATTGGTACTATATTTTCCAATGAGTTCCAAAAAGTTCTATAAGCTCTAAACAAGAAAGAGTCTTGACCGAGGGAGGCATCCATCACACCAACCTTGTAGCTTTTTTGCTTTCTGTGCGCTCGAATTAAAATGATTGCCTGAATAATAATTGTGCTTAATATGAGCCATAATCCAGTAAATACTTGCTGATACTCATCCATATTTTTTAATCCTTAATGTATTAATGACTGAATACTTATGTTACCTCACTTCATTAATTAAAGTGAGGTAATAGATTGAAAAGAATTAATTTAACTATAGAAAAATAATTTTATTCTTCATGGCAAGAACAATCGAGGTTAATGCAAACTTGGTGGTTTTTAAAGTGTGAGTAAGTAACAAAAATTGAACCCAATAATGTCAATCCTTTTTCACCATATTCACCCAGCACTCTCTCACCTAATAGCACTGCCAGGATAAGTATTAATAATCCCAATATACCAATGGGTAGAAAAGAAATAGTTTTATGATTTTTGTAACCCATAATCAATGCAAAAATACTGATAGGAACTGCTAACAATAGAGTCATCTTATGCATAAACTCATTATCATAAGAAAAAGAAAAAAAAGTAGAGGTTAAAATAATAAATGAAGGGGTAAATAAGCAATGGATTACGCATATCATGGATAATGACATAGCAAATTTATCAGTTGTTAGTTGCGTTCTAATCATATTGATTGCTCCAAGTTAGTGAGAATTTGACGGAGAGGTAAGGATTCAAATCCGGGGAAGATTTGAATCCTTGCACTAGTTGAGAAACAGTTAGTCCGCCAGTTGAGTTCTTAAACTATCAATAATTTAGAACTTCACACTAAAACTTACACCAATATTTTTTCCTGCTAAGGGAACCTCGTTTTTAACAAATGAAGAGTGATTTCGTGCCAC
>Ga0055584_100001532_pt1 | contig 22704 bp, 16 predicted proteins | sample OSDHelmetaG_FD_58716 | JGI IMG/M metagenome (GOLD analysis project Ga0055584, IMG submission 58716) | Pelagic marine sediment microbial communities from the LTER site Helgoland, North Sea, for post-phytoplankton bloom and carbon turnover... | ecosystem: Environmental > Aquatic > Marine >...
CACTAACTGTCAGCTTGCTTTGGCGGATTTTAATTCTGACAACCTTCGGCGTTGCTAGTATGGCTGTTGCTCAGGCGGCTGAAGATTTCAAGGATGGGAATCGTATCACTGAAAGTAAGGGCTTACTTACTGAGATGCGCTATCAAGTGGAGGAACTTTCTGAGCAGGAGCTACTTATCCGCTTAGGCGTGATTGGTGATGTGGTGGCAGAATATAGTGGTTCTGATGAGCAAGTAGCGGTTACCAGTTCTCGAGCACATAAAAATACAAACGAGCAAGCTTGGGTTCCTCCCGGGTTTGAAGAATTACTACAACCGCAGTCAACAGAAATTGATATTTATTATGGTGATTTTTTCTTAATAGCGGTGGTGTCCAACTTTAATGATGATGAGATTACTTTTACTGACCCGGATGCTATTACTAATAGGATTCCTGACTTACTGAATCCAGAGCTTGTAAGTGCATATCTAAAGTCACCTCTATCAACAAATAGAAAGCTAATTTGCAGAAAACGTACACAGGTAGATTGTGGACGACTGGATATGGGTACGGATGAGATAGGCGTCATATTTGATGATAGTCTATTTCGTGCTGATTTATTCATAGGTCAAGATCTCCTCAAAGTTAGAGGTCGGGAAGATAATAAATATTTACCTAGATCGGATGCTGGCTTATCTTATCTTCAAAATATCACTGCTAATATAAATGGCACTGATACTGGCGTTGGCAGCTATAACGTTGTCAATTCTATGTTTCTGGCGCATAGAGAAAAGTCAATTAATCTGATAAGTAATTTTATTAATGACGCTGGTGTACAGATAGATACTTTATCACTATCACGAGAGTTGGATGGAGCAAATGCTGAGTTAGGCATATTTTATGGAAAAACTAATAACTTATCCTTTATCAAAGATACCCAATTCCTTGGTGCCTCTTTTGGAAGTTCAGTAGCAACAAGACAAAATCTCGACAAGGCGACGGGTACCGATATACAAGTATTCATATCAAGCCGCAGTCGCGTGGACATTTTCAGGGAAGGCAGGTTAATCAATACTAAGTATTACGATATTGGTAATCAGTCGCTCGACACATCGCGATTACCAAATGGTTCTTATGATATTGATATCGAAATTACCGATTCTGGAGGGAAATTGACCAAGGAAACGCGATTTTTTTCTAAGACGGGACGTTTGCCGCCTCTGGGTGAGTTACTGTATTTTGCTCAAGCAGGTCAAAAGGTAAGACGTTCTGGAGAAAGTATTTTGCCTGAAGCTGAGGATAATGGTCTGTTTTTAAGGGCCGGCGTTAGCAAAAGAATTACAGATAATTTTGGTGGCACAATTGCTTCGACATTTAATGATCAGCATTTTCTCCTCGAAAGTATGTTGTTTAAACAAGCTGAATATTACGAAGTGATGACAAATTTGGCATATGAATCAACAGGAAATTATGGGCTGAGTGTTCGAGCTAGAATGAATTATTTAGGCCTAGTCTTTTCTCAGAATTATAGAAAAATATGGTCAAAACCTGGTGCGACTCAAATGGGCTCGCAATTTGGTCCGTCGTCAATGAGTGTCTCTTCAAATCTTGGAATAAGAACACGATATGGCACGTGGAATCTGTTTGGTCGTTATAATGATTCTAATTCTAGAAGTAGGAAAAACTATGGTTTTCGCTGGAACTTAGGGCCATCCGCAATTTTTTCAGGTTCTCTACCTCTGAATTTGGAAGTGTCAAAGGATAATGATGACAAACTTATTTATTTATCAACATCATATCAGTTTTCATCAGGTGCTTGGTCGACTAACGTAAGACCCCTCATTGAGTATGAAGATACTCCTGAAGTAAAAACGACTAAATATCTAGGTTCTTTACGCAGTACGTGGAAAGCTGAAAATAAGCCTGGGAAAGATCTTAAGTTGAGCTTGAGAGCAGACAGGAATCGTTCTTCAGATAAGCTTGAGGCAAACCTTAACGCCCAATCAGACAAAGGAACACTTAACGCTGGGATAGGCTACCAGACAGACTCACAAGACTTTGACTTCCTCGGCAATATATCGACTAATATTTCTGCAACAACATCAAATATCTATTTTGGTGGTTCCCAATCATCTAGTGCCGGTTTTATCGTGAAGGTGAATGGAGAAAAACAGGACGATTCATTTTTTGATGTTATCGTAAACAGTCGAGTGGTCGGCCGGACTAGAGCTGGCGAGCCTGTATTTATCGCTTTATCACCATTTAACACTTATTATATTGATGTGTTGCCCACAGGTGGCGCTATGATTGCACTGGCCGGTAGTAAACAAAAGAAAACACTATATCCCGGTAACGTCATTGACCTTGAATGGGAAGCCATGGAATTCTTGATATTGTTCGGTAGAGTTATCGATAATAAGGGAAAAACTATCCCAAATGCGCTTGTTAAGAATATAAAAAGCTTGGCATTGACTGATGAAGATGGATATCTTCAAGCTGAAGTTTCCACAAAACTAAAGGAACTTATTATTCAGAAAGGGCAAAAAATTTGCACGATAACGTTGCCTGTTTTAAATCCTGAAAATAAAATAGTCTTTCTTGAAGATCTGGTGTGTATCTAAACTCGGAATTGCTAAAGTTGATTCAGAAATTTAGTGAATTTGTAGACACCTGTAGCTGTGAATTAAAGCAGACGCTTAAATTCTTTGCCGGACTTTTGCCGGAGTCAGTTATGCTCATTGGTGCATTTTGCAACGGACGCCCACGCCTAAAAGTTAATAAAAATAACTAGTTATATTTTCTCCTTCTCCCTACGAACCAGGGGGTCGAATATAAAATTGGGTATGTGCACATATTGTGTGCCAGAGTTGTGCCCTGTTATACTCAATTAGGCACATTTCGCAACGAACGCCCTGTCTAACTAGTTGTTTATAAACATATTTTATTTTCAAATTAAATCTGAAACTCCCTGTATCGGTGGTTCAATTCCACTCCTGGCCACCATTTCCTAAGCTTCATTATTCAGACTAATAAGCCGTCATTCCGGAAAACGCGTAGCGTTTATCCGGAATCTATCATCAAGGAAATAAACAACGACTCAACATCCCCCGTCATTCTAGCGAACGGCAGAATCTTCGACGCTATAACCGTAGGGAAAGGGTCAAGTCCGGTAAAATGGAGAAACCGTTTAATTGACGATTGATTAGAACCCTTAGACCTTCAGATAGCGCTCGCCCACCAATTCGAACCTTTCGATGCCAAGTGAATGTTGAAAGATCTCCAGATAGACGGGCCGAGAGATGGATCCTCGCTTACGCAATTCGGTCCGTTTGCCGATGGTCGCGCCATCATCAACATCCAGAGTACCAGTAATGAACACTACGCCGTAGACGGTCTCGGCATAAGACTGCGTGATGCGCTCCTCGCGAACATCCTCGCGTACCAACCGGGGATCGCGCTCAAGCGGGTCGCCGTGGCCGCCACCGCCGGCGCCGATATGGCAAAATATCTCGTCGCGAGCGAAACGTACCGCCTCCATGGGCATCACCGGCAGGACACGCTGGTTCGGTCCCGGGTTGATCAGGTTCCACGACGGCGTGCCGGGAGAGCCGCCGTCCAGGCCGTAGGGCAGGAAGTTGCGCCGGTCGGAGCGCATCACAACGACCGTGTCCTCTCCCAGCATACGGTATTGTCGGATATAGGCCGGCGCGCCCCGGAACTTCCCCGGTCCGCCCGAATTCTCCACCATGCCGTATTTCTGCACCTCTATGGGATATTGCGCCTCGATCATCTCGATGGATTGGTTGGTGATGTTGCCGCCCGAGTTTGGGACCCCGAACTCACCGTCGCGGTCGCACATCGCGCCCCAGCTGCCGGCCCATGTCTCCGAGCAAACGAAGCGCCTGCCATTGTGGGTGCCGCTGAACGCCGGGAACGTCACGCCGCCCTCGCCCGCCGCCGGTACACGATCAGGGACGATCTGGGCGAAGGCGCCGAGCAGCACATCGATCGCGCGCCAGCCGACGATTGCGCGCGCAGCGCATGCTGCGGGCGCAATCGGGTTCACGATCGTAGCTTCAGGCAGAATGATCTCGAGCGGGCGCAGGAAACCCTCGAAGTTCGGGATGTCGGTGTCGGAGAGGCACTTGACGATCAAGTGGACCGCCGATTTGACGAAGGCCGACGGGCAGTTGATGGCGGCCGGCACCTCTGGCGATGATCCAGTCCAATCGACCGTCATCCGATCGCCGGCGATGGTGACGGAGACTTTTAAAGCGATCGGCTCGGGTGTCTCTCCCAAGCCATCGATGTAATCGGTAAACGACCAGGTGCCGTCTGGTAGCTGGTCGATCTCGGACCGCATCACGCGCTCGGCGTAGTCGTGGAGATCGTCCAGGATGCGTCTGTAGCCATCCGGGCCATGGCGGACGATCAGATCCCGGACGCCGTTCTCTGCCGTCCGGCAGGCAGCAACCTGGGCACGCATGTCACCAGCCAGCTTGTCGGGCATTCGAGTATTTAACTGCATTATTTTGAAGAAGGTCTCGTTGGGTTCTCCCCGCTCGTAGAGCTTGACGATCGGAATGCGGAGCCCTTCCTGAAAAATTTCGGTCGCATAGACCGCGGTCGAGCCCGGCGCGATACCGCCGACGTCGATCTGATGAGCCAGCGTCGCGACGTAACCTTCAAGCGCGTCGTCGTGAAATACCGGCTTAATGATGTAGACATCGGGCAGGTGCATACCGCCAGCCACATAAGGGTCGTTGAAAACGAAGACATCGCCCGGATAGATTCGCCCGACGTACTGGCTTGTAAGTTCGCGCATGGCGTCGGGAAACGAACCCAGATGCAATGCCATGGTCAGCCCGTGTGCGACCATGCGGCCGTGGCGATCACACACTCCGGTCGAGTAATCCATCGAATCGCGGACGATTGAGGAATAAGCTGTCCGCATGATCACCAGCGCCATCTCGTCGGCGATCGAGCTCAGGGCATTGCGTACAACCTCCATGGTGATCGGATCTGCTCTGGAGTTCATTACGCGCCCCCTCTGGTCAGAATGATGTTGCTTTCACCGTCGAGCGCCGCCGTCCAGCCAGGAGGCACGACACAGGTGGCATCGTACTCCTCAATGATGAGTGGCCCGTTTCGTGAGCCGTCGCCAAGATCGCTGCGGCCAAGGACGTCGACCTCGAGGAGCCCATGATCGGGTCCGAAGTAGGCTTGACGTCGGCACACCTCGCCGGTCTCGGAGGCGACAACGCCGGTCTCGGAGGCGACAACGCCGAAGCTTTTATCGACTGCGACAGTGGCGACGACGCGGAGTACGACGCTCTCGACCTCCTCCGACTCGGCCTGGTGGCCGTAGGTTTGTTCATGTTCGTCGCCGAACGCCCGCGCAAGGGCAGCAATGTCGATGCTGTTCGGGCTGGCATCGACGGCGATGGTAAGTTCGTGTGCCTGGCCCGAGTAACGTAAATCGGCGAACCGGGCGACGGTGTAGTCAGCAGTCTCATAGCCTTCATCACGCATGATCGCCGCGAGATCGGATTCGATTGAGCAGAAGCGTTCAACATATGCCGTTTCGTCGGTCTCCGACAAGCGCGCAAGGAAGGCCTGCATCACCTCATGCTCAATGTCGGATTGCAACAGACCATAGGCGCTGAACACCCCGGGGTTTGGTGGAACAACGACGCGTGTCATCTCGAGCAAATCGGCGATCGCTGCCGCCACAACCGGGCCGTTGCCACCGAACGTGAACAAGGCAAAATCGCGGGGATCGCGTCCACGATAGGTGGAGACAGCTCTAACCGCTCGTACCATTGTGCCGCAGGCGACCCGATAGACACCGAAGGCACAGTCCAGCAGCTCTGTGTCGAGCGGCTCCGCGATCTGCGCACCGAGCGCGCTTCGCGCCTTGTCGGCATCGAGTTTGAGTGCACCACCCACGAGGTAAGCCGGATTGAGGTAGCCGAGTGTGATAGCCGCATCGGTAAAAGTTGGAAACGTCCCTCCCATGTCGTAAGCGACCGGCCCTGGGTAGGCACCAGCGCTTTCAGGCCCGACACGCATCAATCCGCCCGCATCGATTGTAACGATCGAGCCGCCGCCGGCGCCTATCTCAGAGATGTCAATCACTGGCAGCTTGAGCGCATAACCGCCACCCATTACCAATTTACTCGACAGGTTGATACCGGCGCCGACCTCGTAGTCACCGGTCATGGCCACTGTGCCGTCTTCAATGATCGAGGCCTTGGCAGTGGTGCCACCCATGTCGAGGCTTATGCAGTCCATCGCGTTAGTGTTGGTGGTAGCGTGCGCGGCCCCGATGACGCCCGCCGCAGGACCAGATTCAACCAGATATGCTGGGCGCTCGGCCGCTATCTCTACTGACATGATGCCGCCATCCGACTTCATGATCTGTAGCGGCGCGGCAATACCCAAGTCTTCAAGGTGCCGGCGGAGACCTTTTAAGTAGTGTCGGAGCGCCGGACCGAGATAAGCGTTGATCACCGTGGTCGAGGTGCGTTCGTACTCACGGATCACTGGCAAAATGTCGCTCGAGCAGGAGATGAACAGCTCGGGCCCCACTATTTCACGCACGATCTCGGCGACACGGCGTTCATGCACCGGGTTGGCATAGGCATGCAGCAAGCTGATTGCAAGCGCCTCGATATCGTCGTCGGCGATGCGCTCGGCGACAGCACGAACGCTTTCTTCGTCCAGCGGGACGCGCACCTCTCCCTCTGGCCCCAGCCGCTCTACAACCTCGAGCCTGCGCCGTCGGGGCACTAGTGGGTCAGGCTTTTGATAGTTGAGTGTATACATTTCGGGGATACGCAAACGACGCATTTCGAGCACGTCTCGAAAACCCAGCGTGGTGATCAGCGCGGTCCGGGCGCCCTTGCCCTCGAGGATTGCATTTGTCGCGACGGTGGTGGCATGGACGACCCGCGTGATGGCGTCGGAAGCGATGGTATGTTCATCCATTAGCGCCCGCAGCCCCTCGCCGATGCCGCGCCCGTAGTCATCGGGCGTCGACGGTAGCTTCATGGTTCGAAACGTACCGTCGTCCCCCGCCAGGACCAAATCGGTGAAAGTGCCCCCGATGTCGATACCGACTCTGTATTCGATCATTCTTGTCATCCCATTTACCATTCAAAAGACTTCGATGAATTTTAGGTTACGCTGGTTGTGCGCGGCAAGCGAATATCAAAGAACGGACAAGACGATGCGGCCGCGAGAATTTTGTCCGGACTCGATCAAGCGGTGCGCGTCGACCGCTTCGGATAATGTCATGATGCGGCTCACCTGGGGCCTGATCGTGCCCTCGGCGAAAAGCGCCACGACCTTCTCCAGTACCGATTTGTTGTACTCAATCATCGCCTGGCGAAGTTCAACGCCATACTTGAGCGAGCGATCTTCGAATGGCTCGGCGATCAGAAATACAAGAACACCACCTGGCCGAAGTACGCGGTACGACCGGTCATGGACATCACCACCGACGAGATCGAGGACGACATCGATATCACAGACCAGCTCGGCGAAGTCCGTCTGATCATAGGCGATCACGGCATCGGCGCCGAGGCCGAGAACATAGTCGGAATTGGCCGCCCGGCAGGTCGCCGACACCCGCGCGCCGAGGTGACTGGCAAGCTGCACCGCCATACCACCGATCGCGCCGGCACCTCCATGGATCAGCACATGCATGCCGGGCCGGATTTTGACCGTCTCAAGCAGCGCAATCGAGGCGCACGCGCCAGCGTGTATCAGCGCCGCGCCGTCGTTGAAGTCCAGCTCATCCGGAATGTGGACAACATCATCGACCGGTCTTGCGATGCGCTCGGCGTGGCTGCCATGCCCGGTTCGTTTGGCGATAAAGCAGACTCGATCGCCTGATATGAACTCACTAACATTTGCCCCGACGGCTCTGACGATGCCAGCGCCCTCGCGGCCGGGAATCATGGGGAAGGTAATGGGAAACAGATCTTGCAGTTGACCATCGCGTAACATGCAGTCCCCTGGTGTGACGCTCGCCGAGACGACGTCGATCAACACATCGTTGCTGCCGTAATCAGGCTCCGGCATTTCGGTCAGGCGTATCACCTCAGGACCGCCAAAATGCTCATAACATATCGCTTTCATTTGAGTATTGGACTGGCGGGTATCAACTTAATCGCTGCAGCAGCCCAAAGCTGGCGTTAGCGCCCCATGGAAGTCCTGAGTTCCGCCTGGTACTCGTCGTCAGGATCGAAAATCACAATCTGAAGGGGAGTCGGATCGTATTCGCACTGGCTCTTATCTCTCCTTTCTTCGGGACAGTTCGACACTGCGACGATGACGTCTCTTTCTGCTACGAAATCGACGAAGTTTCCTGGCGTGGTGCTTGGTATGTTTTCCGTGATGGTTCCATCAGCCTCGTAGGTTACAGACATAAAAAGCGAGATGCAGCTGCTCCAATCCAGATCTTCAGCTCGAAAGCTGTACTTGGCCATGGCTGCGACAAGGTTGTCGCGGCAATTTGGGCACCCGGCAATACCAGTCAACTTACGCCAGTAGGGCTCATTGCAAAACGGGCCGAGGGCAGCGTGCGTGCCGCCCGTTGTATCCGCTCCAAATACTGCCAGAGGCTCGCAATGCTTGGAGTAAATCGTGTCCCCTTTTTGCCACCCATTCCACTTTTTGTTTAACAGCATACTCATGCAGCAATTGAGCACATTGTCGAAATTGTCAGCATCCCACATAACCATGTCGGCGCATTGTGCGCCTAGCACACTGATAATCCGGATCGCCTGCCCCTTTTTGACTAATCTCGCCGCCATAAACCCGCGCGGCGGAATATAAATATACTCCACACAATTACCGGGCACAGCAGGTTTCTGTGCGGCAAACTCCTGGTCTCTTGTCAGCAACTCTTTGGCCATTTTGTCTCCTCCTTATTGCTACGGATTATACGAAATAAGTGTAATAACAGTCGAATGCAGAACCGAGTATACTGTGATCATCGCCAGGACCAATTCGATTCTTTCGCAAAATTCTGGAACATCTTTATCTGTGGGACCCCTTACCGGAACCACCCGAAATAATAACTATAAGATGACAAGCTCGAAATCTGAATTCCCACTCTTTTTTGGCTCGACTATCGTGCTGGGTTGTTTCATCGGTATGCTGGGGAGTACCGGTGGCATGCTTTATTCCAGTTTGGGAGTTTTGATTAAACCATTATCGGAGGCTTTTGGCTGGAGTCGAGGCGATATTTCTTTTGGTGCCACCTGCCTGACATTGGGCATTGTCGTCGGCATGTTGACGACCGGTCATCTCATCGATAAATATGGTTCGCGGCGAATCCTGATAATCTCCGTGTTAATCTCCATCGCTGTGGTCATGATTGGCCCGCAATTTATTTCCTCATTGCCGTTTTTCTACCTCATGCTAGTTATAGGCGCCATTGTTGGTGGACCTACAAATACAGTTGCTTATGTTCGCATCGTTTCCTGCTGGTTCGACCAACGTCGGGGTCTTTTTATAGGCATTATCGCAGCAGGTATGGGTCTGGGATTCGCAGTGGTACCTCTACTTACGGATTTTGCAGTCAGTCAGAGTGGTTGGAAAGCGGGCTACTACACGCTTGGATTTGTGATGCTATTTATGGTCATGCCAGCACTTATTCTATTGATTAAAGATTATCCTGAAGACATTGGCCTGCATCCCGATGGGATAGATGTTGGCGCAGAAAAAAGAGCGGCAGTGTTGGATGAAAACAGTAGCCTGAGTTTACTGGAAGCTGTGAAAACACCAACATTTTGTTTGCTCGTGATTATTGTAAGCAGTGTTGCCTTTTCGATGATGGGTATCCTCACCCAGATTGTGCCGATGCTGACTGACAAGGGAATAGATTCATCGACGGCCGCACGCGTTGCCGCGTCGACCGGTGTCGGTATGGCTGCGGCAAGGCTTATTGTTGGTTATTTTCTAGACCGCGTATTTGCTCCAAGACTGGCAATGATTGTTCTCGCTTTTGCTATTATTGGCGTATTAATTATCGCCTATAGTAACTATTTACCATTATATTTCCTGGCCGCATTTTTAGTTGGTTTTGGTGTCGGTTCCGAATCGGATCTTATGGCTTATATGGTTAGCCGATATTATGGCATGAAAAATTATGCGGTGATTTTCAGCTGGTTGTTCAGTGCATATTTGATTGGGACGGGCTTTGGGCCTTATATCTATGGCAGATCATTCGATATCCACGGTGACTATTCACTCATGTTACATATAAGTATTGGCTTGCTCGTTCTATCGATGGTTCTTCTCGCCTTTCTTGCACCCTATGATCAATATATTAAGGCAAAAAGGGAGTTGCCATAATCGACCTCCTTAGTGGTCCAGTTTAAGTTATTTTCTAACTTAATCACTGGTCTCGTTCTAAGGGGGCAGGTCAGTTTTTCCTGATTTGTAAAAGGTGCAAAATTCCTGAAAAGGGGCATTCTACCCTGTTAGAGTTACCAAAAAAACAAAATTAGAGAGGATTCGTTATGACATTAGTTCGATATGTCGTTATTTTATTACCGATTTTACTGACCGGGTGCGCAAGTACAGGTCAAGCACCCAGCCAGTGGGTATGCGCTGCAGCCGGCGCGCTAATTGCCGGGGGCGGTGCTGCTGCGGTTGACGGCGAAGAAGAAGCCGCGCTTGCCAGCGCTGCTATAGGTGCCGCACTAGGTTACATCGCTTGTAACCACGCCGAAGAGAAACCCGCTCCTGCGCCGAAACCAGCACCAAAACCTGCACCAGATCCAGATACAGACGGTGATGGCGTATTGGATCGAAATGACCGTTGCCCGGGCACGGCTCGTGGTACTCCTGTTGATTCAAATGGTTGCCCTGAAATACCAAACCTGACCGGCGTGCATTTTAATCATGATAAGTCTGAGATTACGTCAATGGGACAGTCTATTCTCGATAGAGCCGTTTCGGTGTTGGAGAATAATCCTCATGTTGGTATTAAGGTTGTCGGGCACACCGATAGTCAGGGTGCTGACGAGTACAACCAGGCTCTCTCTGAAAGACGTGCAGAATCGGTGCAACGTTACCTTGCCGAACGTGGCATAGACAACAGCCGAATGAATACTTTGGGTCGCGGAGAATCTACACCGGTTGCCAGTAACGAAACAAAGGACGGGCGTGCCCAAAATCGACGCGTCGATATAACAGCGTATCAAATGTAATGTAGTCGATAGTAGTTAACGAAGAAACGGCGCCCAAGGGCGCCGTTTCTTTTTGCAGTGGATGTAACCGGGGTCAGTTTTCACATTGCACATTCTCATAGGTTTTGACCGCACGTCCAACAGTCGTATGACTCACACTAAAATATTCGCCGATTTCTTTTAATGTGTAACAGCCACTTTGATAGGCGATAGCCATCGCTGTTTATTGTGTTTTGGTCATGCTTAAATTTAACCTGATGGTACAGCCTTAATAGCACAATCCCCCTTGACAGAGCATTATCTATTTGACTATATTGTTCTATGTATCAACCATATTAATATATTATGGCCTATTTATAGATCAATTTGTGAGATGTGATGCCTAAGAAAACACGAACATATTCTGGCTATACGCTTGAAGCAGTCAATCTGATGGGTAAGTTGGTTAGGCTGGGTCGTACACAGAGGAAACTGACTGTACAAGACCTGGCAGATCGAGTTGGTATATCCAGAGGGCTTTTGCAGCGTATAGAAAAGGGTGACCCAAAATGTGAGATGGGTACTGTATTTGAGGTAGCTGCGTTGGTCGGTGTGAAGCTGTTTGATGCAGATAGCAGTGCTTTGTCTTCTCATATAGAACGCATAGAGGATAAGTTAGCACTCCTTCCTAAAGCTGTTCATAAGCGTAGAAAGGTGGTGGATGATGACTTCTAAAGATCAATATAGTGAAGCCTTTGTATGGGTTTGGTTACCGAATGAAACAAGCCCTGTAGTTGCAGGAAAGCTCGTAGCAGAAGGAAGCCAGCTCATTTTTAACTACGGTAAAAGTTATCTGGCAAGAGACGATGCCATTGCGATTTATGATACTGAGCTGCCACTACAAACTGGTGCACTTCCTCTGCTAAATGGACTATCAATGCCCGGTTGCCTTCGAGATGCCTCCCCAGATGCATGGGGGCGGCGTGTCATTATTAATAAAAAACTGGGTCATAAAGGCAAGGTCGCGGATAACGCTCAATTGGATGAGCTAAGTTATCTACTCGAATCTGGCTCTGATCGTATTGGCGCATTGGATTTTCAATTATCTGCAACGGAATACATACCGCGATTATCGAACAATGCCACATTGGAGGAGCTGCTTGAATCTTCTGAGAGGGTTGAGAAAGGTATTCCACTGACCTCAGATTTAGATCAGGCACTTCAACATGGTAGCTCTATCGGCGGCGCACGTCCGAAAGCACTGATTGAACATGGTAAGAAGAAATTCATCGCCAAGTTTTCTTCTAGCACGGATTTATATAGTGTGGTGAAGGCTGAGTTTATAGCGATGCAATTGGCGGAACTAGCTGGATTGAATGTTGCTCCGGTTGAGCTAGCAAAGTCCTCTAATAAAGATGTTCTACTGATAGAACGTTTTGATCGTGTTTATGCCGATAGTGGCTGGCAACGCAAGGTCATGGTATCCGCTTTAACGTTATTTGAATTAGATGAAATGATGGCACGCTATGCTAGTTATGAAAAATTGGCAGAAATTATCCGTTACCGATTTACAAATGCCTCGATAACACTAAGAGAACTATTTTCTAGATTGGTCTTCAATATATTGTGTGGCAATACAGATGATCATGCTCGTAATCATGCGGCTTTTTGGGATGGCGAGATGCTTATCCTGACACCTGCTTATGATATTTGTCCACAAAGCAGAACAGGAAATGAAGCCTCGCAAGCTATGCTGATTTCTGGTGATGACAATATGAGTCGAATTTCATCGTGCCTGCAGGCGGCACACAATTTTTTGCTTTCACGAGAACAAGCAATATCTATAGTAGAGTCTCAGATAGAATGCATTATAAATAATTGGTCTTGTGTGTGTGATAGTGCAGCGCTAAATGAAGCTGATAGTTCTCTTCTGTGGAGGCGTCAATTCCTGAACCCGTATGCTTTTGAAGATTTGAGTGGAGATGCAGAGTCATTGAAAAGAAGAGTAGCGTAACCGGGATCCGTCAGGACCTGACCTCGCTTTTTCTAGCTGACCAAAACCCAATTGACTTAAGTATTAACACGTAAAAATATCCAATATGGAAATCGCACTTACCAAAAAAAAACAAAGAGCTTTTGAAGCACCGGCATTGCCGACTAAGCCGTTGGGCTTTTGCATGCATTATGCAAAAAAATACGTATGGAGCATTGTCGCCATGCTTGTTTTTGAGGCCGGTCAGGCTGCCTGTCTGATTATGTTGCCCTACGCAATAAAACAGATAATGGATGCAGTAGAGTTGTCACAATCACTCGGCACAAGTGTCTGGACTGAGGTTGAGGGGGCAATCTGGTTGTTCGTTATACTAAATATCGGCATCGTACTATTTTCACGACTCAGTGGAGCGCTATTGGTAATGCTCGGTCCGTCTTTACGACGAGGGATAAGACGGGATTTATTTGCCTATTTGCAGCTTCACTCTCAAAACTACTTTATGAGTAACTTTGCCGGCTCGCTTGCAAATCGTATATCTGAAATATCAATGAGCGTGGCATTTACCGTATGGACAGTACTATTCGATTTTTGGCCTCTGCTCATATCATTTACCGTTTCACTAATTTTGTTATTTAGTATCAATACGGAATTGGCGAGCCTTGTTGGGGTCTGGACTGCTGTCTATATTGTTGTGTCCTATGCGCTTGCAAACAGGTGTCGTGAATATGCAAAGCAGTACGCGGCTGCGCGTAGTCTGGTAAGCGGTAAGATAGTTGATTCAGTGACCAATATAATGAATGCTAAATTATTTGCACGTATCGACTATGAGAGAGCCTATCTTGATGGCTTTCTCAATCTTGAAGTCAAACGCGCGCGTGCAACCTTTTGGTACATGGAAGCGATACGCTGGTTCCAGTTTATTGCCGCGATGATTTTGATGTTGGTTGTTATTCTCTATGCCCTTAAAGTATGGAGTGAAGCAGGTATGTCAGTCGGTGCTTTCGCAATGTCGGCAAGTCTTTCCCTGCTTTTGATCGAAAAGGCCCGTGGCCTGAGTCGTCGTTTTCTCGATTTCTTCGAATACCTTGGCAATATCAGTGACGGCGTTAGTGTAATTGTTCAATCTCATGAGGTAGTCGACGAGGCAGATGCAAAAATACTAAAGGTAGATACAGGTGTTATTCGTTTTGACAATATTGATTTTTCCTATGCATCGGGTAAGCCTGTTTTCGAAAAATTGAATTTTGAGATAAAGGGGGGAGAACGAGTAGGACTGGTAGGTTTCTCCGGAAGTGGCAAGAGCACAATAGTGAATCTTATCCTGCGACTATTTGAACCACAGACGGGCAGTATCATCATTGACGGTCAGGATATACAGACGGTTTCTCAGGAAAGTTTACGCAGTAAGATCGCCATGATTCCACAGGATCCAATGTTGTTTCATCGTACGCTAATGGAAAACATTCGTTATGGCCGACTTGAGGCGACTGATGAGGAAGTCATCGAAGCTGCCAAAAAGGCGCATGCCCACGAATTTATTCTGGACACTGAAAAAGGCTATGAATCTCTGGTCGGCGAGCGCGGAGTGAAATTGTCAGGTGGTCAGCGACAGCGTGTCGCGCTGGCGCGGGCAATACTCAGGGATGCGCCCATATTGTTGCTTGATGAGGCAACCAGTTCACTGGATTCGGTAACCGAGAGGTATATTCAGGATAGTATCGACTATTTAATGCGGCAGAAAACGGTAATCGTAATAGCGCATCGCCTGTCAACACTTGCCCATCTGGATCGTATACTGGTATTCCATAAAGGTGAGTTGATTGAAGAAGGGAGTCATACTGAGCTCCTCACACGTGATGGGCACTATAATAAATTGTGGTCTATGCAGGCCGATGGCTTCTTACCTGAAGAAGAAATCGAATAGATGCGCTTGCGTAGGCTGAGCACTATTTCCTCTAACAGTTGTAGTTACAGACTAAATCACGCAGGCTAGAGGTTCTTAATTGAGATAACAGACGATGACTGAAAAGTATATTCAAGAAGGTTCAAATACTCGGATTCAGCTACTGATTATTGGTCTTTGTTCAATGATCAATATCCTCGATGGCTTCGATGTGATGGCCATTGCGTTCACGGCACCGCAGATCTCGAGTGAGTGGAACCTGTCTCCTGAAACCCTGGGAGTTGTCTTCAGTGCCGGCTTCCTTGGTATGGCACTCGGTGCTATTTTTCTAGGGCCGCTTAGTGATCGCTATGGACGACGGCGCACGGTTCTCGCCTGTATGGTTTTGGTCATAATATCGATGTTGCTGACTGCGACCGCAGATTCCACCACTACTTTGATCCCCTATCGTTTTCTTACCGGCCTGGCTATCGGCACTATGTTGCCTAGCCTGACTTCGATGACCTCTGAATTCTCTACTGACGCTAACAAAAATTTTAATATCAGTATCGTGCAAAGTACCTATGCGATTGGCGCGACACTAGGTGGGGTTATTTCTGGTTTGTTGATTGTGGAATATGGCTGGCGTTTTATTTTTGTCGGCGGCGCGGTATTGAATATGATTACCCTCGTGTTTGTTTTTCTACTGCTACCGGAGTCACTCGAGTTTCTTTTAAACAAGCGACCGAAAGGCGGACTGGCAAGGGCCAATAAAATTATCTCAAGACTGGGTGGGGAAGAGTTACAGGAATGGCCGCCACTTGCGGAATCGAGTACGCAATCAAGCCCTGGCTTTAAAGGCCTGATGGAGAACGACATGACGAAATGGACTTTGCTGCTCTGGTTGTGCAGCTTCATGTCCTTGTTCGGTGTTTACTTTCTGATGAGTTGGATTCCCAAGATAATATTCGATGCTGGCTTCCCCATAGAGAAAGCCATCTGGGTCGGTGTTTGCATTAATGCCGGTGGCCTGCTTGGCATTTTGTGGCTTGGCTATCAATCCGGTAAAAAGGGCTTACGCCCGATGATTGTTACTTTCCTGGCCACAGCCGGCGTGTTGATGATGATATTCGGATCACTGGACGCAGGTATTGCGGTGTTAATGATAAGTGCGGCCGCGCTTGGCTTTTTCAGTCAGGGTGGCTTTATCGGTCTCTACTCCGCAGCCGCCAGATTGTACGGTACCCATAATCGTGCCACTGGAATAGGCTGGTGTATCGGCATAGGACGCTTTGGTGCGATTGTTGGCCCCGCTGTCGGCGGAGTTTTCATTGGCCTCGAATTACAACAATCGACTTATTTCATAATACTGGCGATTCCTTTCTTCATAGGCGCCTGTGCCATGTTCTTTCTCAAAGCCCCGCAACTTTTACCGGGCGCAAAGGAGTAAATAGCCGAGGCCAGTTCTGACATTGTCTCTCTTTAATTTACGGCTCAATGAATTTTCTTAACTCTTCATTAAACTTTGCCCGTTCCTCGAGAAAAACAGCATGACCACTATCTTCAAACACGACTAAGCGTGCATTCTGGATTTCACGCTGCATGTATTGAGCAGCTTCTACAGAATCCAATGCGTCATGTTTACCATGTAATAGTAATACCGGACAGTCGAATGCAGGTAGGTACGGTCTTAAATCTGCCCAACGCGAATCTTCAATTGTTTTTGTAGTTGCATGCAGAGGAACCCGCATCGCCTGATTGAATAGCCATGTTGAAGTCATTGCATCAACTTCGTTATAGAACAGGTTTTCAATAAACCCGCCAGTCCACAGAGGGCGGTTCTCAACAATTTCATTTAGCCACGAATCAATATCGTTTTGAGTATGGCCGTGCTCAAAATCAGGTAAACGGCCCCAGCAAGGTGTACCACCGACAAGCACCGCCTTTGATATAACATTGCTATAGAGCTTGGCGAAATGGATTGCGATTGCAACACCAAGTGACCACCCAACATATATTGGTTTATTTAATTGCAAAGATTTTATGAGAGAATAAATATCACGCGCGTTTTGCTCGATGTTGTAACCATAAGACGGTTTATCCGAAGCACCATGACCTCTTAGGTCGACGGTGATGCAGCGATAACTCTTAGAAAGTTCTAGCACCTGGTTTTCCCAGACACTGTGCGACATGCCGAAACCATGCACGAAAACGATCGGAGGACCGTCACCGATATCCTCATAGTACAGAGCTACATCTTCACTAACCTGACAATATGGCATGGGCGTTATCTAACAAGTCCTGTTTTAATGTTCGGGTTATTGTTTTACTTTAACTGCCATTTTTTTTGAAGTTAAATAAATAAACACCAGCGAGGGAATGAGCGCAGTTAACACCGCAAAAATATAGACATTCGTATAACTTTCACTTTGTTTTAAATAACCGGCAGCAGCCGGACCGATCATCCCCGCCAGGCCTATGCAGCTTGGCACCAATAGCAGCAATCTATTTGTTGTATCAAGACGCGCAATGACAGCGAATTGATAGGCTACACCCAATGAGAATCCATATTCCCAAATCCAGCTAGCCATTGCATAGGTATAGGCATCTTCAGCCAGGTGTAACAGCATGATTCCAACAGATATAGTAATGATCGCAGCAATATGTGGCCAGCGAACCCCAAATTTTGCACTTGCCAATATGACAGTAAGGCCAGCGAGACCGCCGAATAACTTCAAGACCGAAAGAAAGACACCCATTTGGCCTGAACTAACGCCGATATCTGTACCAATACGTTCGAGAAAAGCCCAGAGTCCGGTTACACCACTTAGAAAAACCAGTAAGCATAAAACAGCGATCCAGGCTGATAGTGGTGCGGAGCCTGCTTTCTGTTCAGGGCCTTCATGTTTCCTGGCTTGAAACGGCGTGATCCAGCGTAGAAAAAACAGCGCTGACATATAAGTGATGGCAATGCCAAAACTCGCGCCAGCGTAGTGCCATATACTGATGATGAATATCGGGAATACATATAACAATACTGCCCCGACAGTAACCTCAGCAACGATTTTGTAGCCAAAGCTACGTTCAATATCGCCAAGTTCAGCAATCAATTGAATCGACACACAGTAGATCAATGCCATGCCAAAACCAGCTGTCGCCCATGAAATATAAAGCACTAGGATTGAATCAAAAAATACTGAAACTATGGAACCGGCAGCCGCTAGAAAAACACCAAAAACCGTTACCCACTTTCGGTTGATTAAGTGCATGTAAAAAAAGGCTGGTATCGTTGCTATAAGCCAACCGGTTAAAAGTGAGGAGCCGAGTAAACCTAATTGTTGATCGCTTAATGAGTATGAGTCAGCAGCAGCCCCCAGTGTCACCGGGAGCAGGTTCCAGCAAGCTATTCCTATTGCGGAAAGAATCGATGCAGATAAGATTGCACTAGATGTCGCACTTTTATCCGAGCTATTTTTCATTTTATTTTTCAAATACCCTATCTCTTTGACCTGAAGCACTCGCAGAGACAGGGAATAGCATTACAGCAAGCAGAACGCGTGTTAAAAACGCATTAGCGCTCGACCGTGTTGAGACTGTATTGAAACAAAAACAGGTAATTATGAATCAGTGTGTGACTTGAAAACTTTTTCCATTTTCCAGCGTCAATGATTGCCCATCAAAAGTACCTTTCAAGCTGATGTCGTATAAATTGCCGGCTGCAGATTCATTTGCTTGAGTCCAACGCGTTACATTTAGCGTAATGGTGTCATTTTCTCGATGATAGGATCCATAGCCGGTGTCTACGCCATTCTCATTATCCGAAACCAGAATAAAGTAGTCATCAACCAGTGCTAAGGTGCCATTCTCGAGATTATAAATTTCGCCGTTTCCGGGGCCGACGAGTTCAAAAATTTGAATCGTGCCGGTGCCTTCACTGAATACCAAGGTTAATTCATTTCCTGAACGCTTTACGGCCAGCGCATGTTCTGTTCGGCCTCGTGAAATGAGTGCAGGGCTTTTCGTTGGAGCAGTGCTGATGGTTTGCTCGGCGGCCAGATGGACAAATTCTTTGCCTATTGTATAGCTGCCTGCATGCGCCATAGCGCCCTGGTCTTTGATTGGTTCGCCTTTATAGTCTGCATATTGTAGAAATGCGCCATCTTTAAACAGGAAGATTCCGTTTAATGGCAGATCTTTACCAGAAGAGGTGATCAAACCGGTATATAGCCACAGACCTGCAACTTGTTGTTCAAGTGAGTTAGCTTTTTCTGGTTCAGAGGCGCTAAGTGTTCCACTGCAGAGAAAAACCATGATGCAAAAGAAAAAAGTTCTGATGGAAGGACGTTTGCTCATGATTCACCTCATTTAGATTGGTTTGGTATAGCGTTCAGAGTATAGGCAGAACTGCTCTTTTATTCTAGAAGGAGTAACTTGTTTCAGACTAATTTATAAGGGTGTTTGCACCAAAACCTGTTTCTGAACGAACGAACTGATGTGTGAAAGCCGCGCGTTCGCTCGCGGCTCTTTCTGATTTATCTGTAATTGAAAACCAGAATATAGCCAAAAAGGCGACAGGCATGGTGAATAAGGTGGGATAGGTATAGGGGAATGGAGCTTCTGCATAACCGAAAACATTTATCCATACTGTAGGGCTAAGCAGAACCAGTACCATGGTCAATATAAGTGCGATAAAGCCGCCTATAACCGCGCCTCTTGAGGTCATACCGGACCAGAAAATGGACATTACCAGAATCGGAAAATTTGTAGCTGCGGCGAGGCTTAAAGCAAAGGCATTCAGAAAAGCGATATTTTCATGTTGGAAAATATAACCAAGTCCAATTGCAATGATACCAGTTGATATCACGGTGATTTTCGAAAGTAGCAGTTCCATTTTTTCATTTGATTCACCCTTTTTAATCAGCTGAGAATAAATATCGTGTGAAACTGTGGAAGCGGCAGATAGCGTTAGGCCTGTCACCACGGCAAGTATTGTTGCGAAGGCAACGGCAGAGATGAAGCCAAGAAAAAAATCACCGCCTATTGCGTGAGATAAATGGATTGCGGGCATGTTCGCACCACCCAGCAGATGTCCATCTGCAGTAAAATAGTCTGTCTGCCCAGCGAGAATAAAAATAGCGCCAAGACCAATAATAAACACCAATATTTCGAAATAACCAATAAAGCCGGTGGCGTAAAAAATGGACTTCCGTGCTTCACGTACATTCGCGACAGTAAAAAATCGCATTAGAACGTGGGGGAGACCGGCAATGCCGAAACCGGCGAGGCAAAGAGATAAGACAGAAATTGGATCTTTGAAAAATAAACCCGGGGCCAAAATAGCCCTACCCTTAGCATGACTTTCAGTCGCACGCTGTAGTAGCGTCTCAAAATTCAGGCCCACTTCAAGCAGTATCGCTCCGGCGAGAAAGGTGCCGCTGGCGAGTAATAGCGTTGCTTTTACAATCTGTACCCATGTTGTGGCGAGCATGCCGCCGAAAATCACATAGATACTCATTAAACTCCCGATCAAAATGATCGAGAGCAGATAAGGCACATCGAATAACACTTGAATCAAGGTGCCGGCCGCGACAATTTGACCGATTAAATAGATCAACACGACCAGAAGCGAGCTGCTGGCTGAAAAGACGCGCACTGAAGTACTGGAGAGTCGATATGAAACCACATCAACAAAGGTATATTCACCGAGATTACGCAATCGTTCTGCTATTAAAAAAAGTATAAACGGCAAGCCGATCACGGCACTTACGCAAATGATGAGTCCGTCATAACCAGCGAAATAGACCAGTCCGGTTATGCCCAGAAATGTACCTGCTGACATGTAGTCACCAGAGATGGCGAGACCATTCTGGAGCCCGGTTAATTTACCACCAGCGGTATAAAAGTCATTTTTATTCGATATGCGTTTTGAGGCGAGATAGGTAATAACGAGCGTTATTGAAATAATGACCACAAACATAAATATGGCCGCAATATTCATTCGGCAATCTCTTCTAGTACCTTTCGAATCTCGACATCAAATTCATTGTTGGCCTTACGGATGTAAATGCCAGTTAAACCAAATGTTAGGACGATGACAAAAATAGCAAATGGTATGCCAATATTAATGAATGAACCCTGCCAAAGTGGAAGCGCAAGTACTGTCGGGAAGTAGGCAAGCATCAGCGCATAGATCGTATAAACAAAGAGCATGATGGCAATGAGAGTGGCTGTAAAACGATTACGCTTTTTAACCAGGGACTTAAACCTGGGGTTTTCCAGTATCTGTTTCTCCACTTTGTCTCCTCGCCTGACTGGTTTCAACTATCGAGTTTGTCACGAAGGCGGTAAAACGCAAGACTCGATGATGTCATTAGCGAATTGAAACGGTGAAAACGAATTTTATTTGGCTCAGTTGGTAACAAAGGTAAATCTTCGTCAGTATCAGTGACCATTTTGGCTAGTGATTTCCCCATCATAGTGGATAGCGCAATTCCACGTGCGTTACAGCCAAGCCAGGAGAAAACGCCGGGTGTGAGTCTGTGCAAATGAGGCAAGACATCCGCCGTCATCGCGATGCTACCTTTCCAAATATGAGTCATCTCATATTCAGGTTCTTCAATCTGAGGGAAGGTATCAGCAAGTAGTTTGTTTGCGTGTATAGGTAAACGTTTTTGCCAGGCTATGGGGAAAATAAAGGTGCCACCTACCAATAGCCGGCCCTCTTTATCATAGTGAAATACTCGCGCATCACCTCTGCTGTCAGTCATTGGCTGTCTATCGGGTATTACCGATGCCCTGATTTTTTCACTGAGGGGTTTGGTGGCAATACTGTATAGCTGAAAGGGAATGATACTTTGTTTAAGGCCTGGCCAGATTGAGTCTGAGTAAGCGGCGGTCGCAATAATAATTTTGTTGGCAGTAATCGTTGCATTGGCTGTTTTTATTAACCAGTTACTTCCAGATTTCTGAATATCCAGCGCTGGAGTATTGGTGTAAACCTGCACTCCGTTCGCCATAGCAACTCGCGCCAACTCGCGTACATAAGAAAGCGGATTAATATGACCGCCTGTGTGGGCGATGAAACCGCCTTTATAGGCGTTGCTACCTAAGAGACTGCTTATTTTTGATAAGGAAAGATAATCAACATCAGCACCATGTTTTTGCCATTGCTCAGCACGTTTTTTTGCAATTTCTACTTGCTTGTCAGAGTGAGAGGGTTGCAACCAGCCAACTTGCTCTGCATCACAATCAAGTTTGAATTTCCTGATCAGAGAGAAAACCTCATTTGCCGAGTCTTTTACGGCGGCGATAAGTTTTTCACCCTGAGCCTGTCCGAGCTTTGCAATAATCGTGTCCGGGTCAATTCGAATCAGGGGTACGACGTGACCGCCATTTCTGCCGGACGCTCCCCAGCCTATTGAGTGAGAATCAATGACTGCAATATTGGCGTCGGAGTCTGCTAAATGTAAGGCAGAAGTGAGCCCTGTATAGCCGGCCCCGATGATAGCGACATCAATATTTATATCGTTATTGAGGCTTTCCGTAGCGGGAGCAGATACTGCGCTTAATTCCCATGCACATCCAATGGTAGTGTTGTTTGACATAGTTATTGATTATTCAATTTGGTCAGGGGAATAGTATCCTGAATATTGCTCTCATATAAG
>Ga0055584_100001534_pt1 | contig 22692 bp, 24 predicted proteins | sample OSDHelmetaG_FD_58716 | JGI IMG/M metagenome (GOLD analysis project Ga0055584, IMG submission 58716) | Pelagic marine sediment microbial communities from the LTER site Helgoland, North Sea, for post-phytoplankton bloom and carbon turnover... | ecosystem: Environmental > Aquatic > Marine >...
CTTCAGTCCTCCTTTTACTCAACAATAGGATGGACCAATTCAAAGGGGGAGGATCACTTTCGTCTGGATCGCCCGATTTCAGGATTTTCTTCAAGCCTTTGTTGAAAGCCTTAGGCGCCTTCCAAATTTTGTACTTCTTTTGAATGGAAGCGCTTTTGGAATAAAGGATATAGATGGCACCTGTCGGGTCCGGCAGACGGAACGTATTCGACCAAGCATAAATTTCGACGCCTTTTTTGCGCACCTGCTTGAAATTATCCTTCATATCAAGGCGAACATTGATCCCAACCTTACGCCACATTTCCTGCATGATCTGGGCAGATTCTACCCCATTTAAGTAGTAATTTGGGATCATACGAAAGCTGATTTCGCTGCCGTCATACCCCGACGCTTTAACCAATTCCTTGGCCTTTTCGGGGTCGTAAACATAGCCTTTGCGCTTCGGGTTATACATTTTGCCGAAGTTTTGCAGCTGATGCCCATTGGGCGTGTAATTTTTATCCTGCCACAAAACTTCGCGCAGTTTCGCACGATCAATAGCCAAGCTTAGAGCCTGCCGCAACCGTTTGTCTTTTAGCTTTTCAGAGGTCGGTGTCAGCACCAGCATGTGCGTATTCTCAATCACCACCGAGTGCGTCTTGATGTCCTTGTACTTATCCAAGACTTTGAACTGATCAGGCGGCACATCTACAATCATGTGAAAGTCACCAGCGATCAGGCCGGCCATGCGGATCGCCAGTTCAGGCACGGATTTGAAAGTCGCCGATTTGAACGCCGGCTTGCCCATGTAATATTTATCGTTGGCAACAAAGGCCACGTGATCCTTTTTCTTCCAGCTTTTGAACTTCAGAGGACCTGTGCCGTTTGGATTCCACCGAACTTTCTTTAGGGCGTAATGAAGCCAATTTAGCTTTACCTTTTTCTTCTTCTTTTTCTTCTTTTTCTTTTCGTCTTTTGCCTTCGCGGCTTTTGCATTCCGTTTTTCGGCCCACTTCTCACCCTTTTCCTTGTACTGCTCGTAGGTTTCTTTATCTACGATCCAGGACGCATAGGTGGCGAGGCGCTGTTCGAGCATGATATCGGGATGCTTCGTGATGATTTGGACCGTATGGTCGTCGATCACCTTGATCTTTTCGACATGGCCGAAATAGCGTTTACCGCGCCGGATAGTTGCTTTCTTGCCCGTAAGGCGCAGCTTAGAAAAGGTAAACGCGACATCATCGGCAGTAAAAGGATTACCATTATGGAACGTAACGCCTTTGCGTAACTTCAACTCCAACGTTGTGTCGTCCACCCGTTTCCAGGATGTCGCCAAGCCCGGCGCAAGCTTTGGCAACTCACCGGCCTTAGGTGGGTTTAAGAAATCGCGCCGGATGAGCGTGTCGTATATCGAGTAAGTCACTCGAACATCCACATTGCCGGTTTTTTCCGCCCCTTCAAGGCTACGCGGCAACTTGTTGACCGCGATAACCAAATCCGGACGGCTATCCGCCAACGCGGCCCCTATCGGTAACAAGACCACAGCGACCAACGCCGCGGTTAACCATTTAAGTCGTCGAATAAAAGTGCACATTTCGATGCTCCCTATTGTCGTCGTCAATTTCGGTTATAAAACTTTCAGTTTTCGGCGCATGGCGCCCACATCCGCTAGACGATTGATTGAGTAGCCATCGTCAATTTGCGAAATGATGAGAATAAGCGTGTTGCATATCGCCATGGGGACGGTCAGCGATTGCGCTTCGCCTTCCTTGCCCCGCGTGGCGCTAAGCAAAATGTCTGGATTAGGCCGCAAAAGCAGGCCAACGGAATCGCTCACCGCAACTGTACGGGCGCCGATTGTCTGTGCATGTTCCAAAATGACAGGCACGCGTTTATCGATCGCGTTGAACGTAAAAAGCAGCAAGACGTCTCGATCCGTCACACTAGCCAAGTCAGTCGCTAGGTGCCGTTCCGCCTGGCGCATGACGCGCGTATTGTATCCAGAACGGCTCAAGCGAATTTCCATCAGCATCCCCAACGCTTCCGAATGGCCATATCCAAACAGGAAAATCCGTTCCGCATCCACCAAGATATGCGCCGCGGCTTCCAAATCTGCTTGCGCGACCTGATTCGGCAGCGCCTGCAATGCGGTAATCTCGCTATCAACAAAAGCCTTTAACGAGCCATGTCCAAGCGTCTCCAGGCGATGCTGGATACGTTCTGGCGCTTTTGGACGTCCCAATAAGTCGTCACGCAACTTGGCCCGCAGGTCAGGATAACCACCGAAACCAAGTTTTTGCGCGAGCCGTACCGCGGAGGTCGGATGAACCGAAGCCCGTTCGGCCACTTCCTGGGCGGACAAAAACACCCCTTCATTGGGATTGGACAGCAAAGCATGTAAAAGCTGCTGGTCGGCATTGGTCAATCGACCGTCATAACTCTCTACGATTTCCCGCAGCGTCATTCCTCACCTGTCAACAATGATGCGTCTCTATAAACGCACTCTCATTCGGCATATGCAATAGTACGTGCATGTTAATATTTTTTGCAATAATTATTGCAGTTTTATGACTATTAAATTTCCAGGGGAAAATCCTTCGAGCCAATTGGATTAAACTGTTCCCACCTAATCCTCTCCCCACAAATCAAAACCCGCCCCATCAAATTGATAGGACGGGCTTTCATTGAGTGTGCGGGCACATGTGGTTCAAGGCCCTATAATCACAAAACCAGGCTAACGCATTAAACGAGGGCTAGCTTGGGCGTAATTGAAAGTCAGTTTTGCGCGTCAACCACGGCAAGGGCCGTAATGTTGACGATACCCCGGGAGGTGGCGCTGGTTGTCACAATATGAACGGGCTTGGCCGCGCCCAGTAGGATCGGACCAATAGAGGTTGCCGACCCAAGTGTTTTGATCAGGTTGTATGAAATATTGGCGGCGTCCAAAGTGGGCATTACCAAGAGATTGGCCGCCCCTTCAAATCCTGTCTCCGGGTTGAGGCGCTCGCGAATTGATTCGCGAAGCGCCGCGTCGCCTTGCATTTCTCCATCTATCTTCAGGTCGGGGTCGGCCTTTCGAATTAGCGCTAATGCGTCGCGCATTTTGGTAGCCGAGCCCGTTTCAGCTGATCCGTAGTTAGAGTGGGACAACAATGCGACGTGTGGCGTGATCCCAAACCGCCGAATTTCTTCCGCGGCTAGCACGGTCATATCACACAACGCTTGCGGTGAAGGGTTTGAGGTCGCCTGGGTGTCACATATGAAAACGGTCTCCCGTTGCGGCATAATGAGGACACTTAGGCTGGCCAATTTATCGACGCCATCTTTACGCCCAACCACATTATGAACATGGCGGAGGTTGTCGTAATAGGGATCCACCGCGCCACATATCATGGCATCCGCGTCACCGGCATCAACCGTCAAACAGGCAAGAACCGTAGGCGTGGACCGAATGGCTTTCTCCGCCGCGTCAGCTGAAACGCCGAGCTTCTTAGCATAGGTAGCGACATAACTATCAAATTGCGCGAAATCCTGCGGGTTGAGGACATCGAAGTCTGTACCCGGATTTGCGCGCAAGCCCAGGTCCCGTGCACTTTCAGCAATGACCGATGGATCACCGATGACAGTTGGTATGCACACGCCGTCGTCCAACAACACCTGCACCGCACGAAGAACGCGACGATCCTCACCTTCCGCAAATACGACGCGTTTGGGATTCGCGCGTGCGTTCTCGAAGACCGGCTTCATCGTCATGCCGGATTTGTAAACAAACCGTTCGAGCTGCAGGCGATAGGCGTCGAAATCCTCAATCGGTCGTTTGGCGACACCGCTATCCATTGCCGCTTTGGCGACCGCAGGCGCAATTTCCAGAATCAAGCGAGGGTCGAAAGGTTTTGGGATCAAGTATTCCGGACCGAAGGCCAGTTTCTCGCCAACATAGGCGTCTGCTACGACCTCGGAAGATTCCGCCATAGCTAAGTCGGCGATGGCATAGACCGTGGCGCGTTTCATCTCTTCGTTGATAGTGGTGGCGCCGCAATCGAGCGCGCCACGGAAGAGATAGGGGAAGCAGAGAACATTGTTAACTTGGTTCGGGTAGTCGGAGCGCCCCGTCGCCATGATGACGTCGTCCCGCGCGCCAAACGCAACCTCGGGGTCAATTTCCGGGTTCGGATTGGCAAGCGCCAACACAAGTGGCTTGTCGGCCATCGAACGAACCATATCTGCATCCATCACGCCAGGACCCGACATACCGAGAAACACATCGGCACCCTTGATCGCGTCCGCCAACGTGCGGTCGGCGGTGTCTTTTTCGTAAACCTTTTTGGAGGCATCTATGCTGCCGTCTCGGCCTGCGTAGACAACGCCCTTGCGGTCGGTGATGTAGATATTTTCCACCGGTACACCGAGAGTAACCAGCAGATTGAGGCTCGAGATTGCCGCAGCACCGGCACCGGAAGTGACGATTTTGACTTTCTCCAGTTCCTTGCCAACCAACCTAAGACCATTAATCAATGCCGCGCAGACACAAATCGCAGTGCCATGCTGGTCGTCATGGAAAACCGGGATGCCCATGGCGTCCTTGAGGCCATCCTCAATCTTAAAGCAATCAGGGGCCTTGATATCTTCCAGATTGATACCGCCGAATGTTGGCTCCAACGATTTTACGATGGCGATAAATTTTTCCGGATCGGTCTCGTTAATTTCTATGTCGAACACATCCACAAGAGTACGCCCTTGCCTTCCATCACCGGCTTCGATGCGAGAGCACCAATATTGCCAAGCCCCAGCACCGCTGTGCCATTGGTAATGACGCCGACCAAATTGCCGCGTGCGGTTACATTCGCTGCTTCTTCTGGATTCTCGACGATCAAATTACAGGGAGCCGCAACCCCAGGTGAATAGGCCAGTGCCAAATCACGTTGGTTCGCCAATGGCTTGGTGGGGACAACTTCGATTTTTCCTGGCACCGGCCAGCGATGAAAGTGATTGGCGTCCCTTTTCAGGTCTTCTGCTTTTTGGTCGTCGCTCATTTTTATTCCCCTTATTCTTCGCCGAAACGAAGCGTGTAACCGAGTGGATAATGAATTAAGAACCGATTTGTTAATGCATTGAAGGAGACCGGTCCATATGTACAAGAGACAGGTCAACTGGAATGCCGCTCGTAGGCCCTATTTGGCCAATGTTTTCGATAGCGGTTGGAAATTTCAGTCATCATATATTCCGCCAAAGACCAAACAAGGACCTAGGAGAAAACTCCTAAGTCCTTGGTTTTATTGGTTGCGGGGGTAGGATTTGTTGAAGACCCTACAATCACAAAGCACGTGTAAGTCTTTGTGTAACAATGAAATCTTGCAATGTCCGCTTCTGAGTGGGAGCGGTATTTTTAAAAATACCATTTTGGGGTGATCCGATCGACTTGTAGCTTCGTATGGTTTTTTATGAACACACCTATGTTTCGATTGGTAACGCTCGCGTTTTGCGCACTTTTTTTGGCGCATTCCTCGCTCTGGGCGTCTGGCATCCAGCAAACCCCTTCGCCTAGTGTTTTCTCGATCCTGCATGATGGCGAGAAAATCGGCCGCCATACCGTTACCTATCGGCGCGATGGCGAGGACCTGCACGTGGATATCGCCATCGATATCGAAATTCGTGTGTTTTTTATCCCGGTCTTCAAATATAACCACCGCAATAGCGAAATTTGGCGCGGTGAGCGTCTGATTTCGATGACGACTAAAACCAACGACGACGGCACGGAATATTGGGTGAAGGCGCACGCGACCGCCGAAGGGCTGGCGGTTGAAACTACGGACGAAAGCTTCATCGCGCCAGCCGACACGATGCCCACCAGCTATTGGTCAAAAAACACGGTCGTGCGATCCACTTTGCTGGACACCCAGTTTGGCCGCCTTGTCGAAGTCGCCCTCTCGCCTGAGACCGTGCAACATATCGAAACCACCGCAGGTACCATTGAGGCCCAGCGTTTCGATATGCTGGGCGACCTCACCCTATCGCTTTGGTACACACCATCCGGCCGATGGGTAAAAACCGCCTTCAGCGTGCGTGGCACGGAAATCGAGTATTTGCTCCAAGAACAGCCAATGCGCACTGTCGAACAAATTAGACCCCAATAAGCGACGCCTCGTCGATTGGATTTGCCCGATATGTCGCCTCCGAGAGCTGCCCGAACTGCCTGGATTACCGGCGCTAGTTCCGGCATCGGTAGGGCATTAGCGTTGAAACTAGCGGCCGAGGGCTGGTCCGTTGCAGCATCGGCACGATCAACAGAGGCGCTTGCGGCGCTCGTCGAATGCGCTACTGATTATTCGGGCGAAATCGCAGCTTTTCCTCTCGATATTCGCGAAGGTCGTAATGTGGACACGGTGCTTGAGGCCATCGAGCAATGGACAGGGCCGGTCGATCTTGCGGTTATGAATGCCGGCACGCACAAACCGGATGATAGTGCGACCCTCACTCAATCGCATGTTAAGAGGATTTTCGACCTAAACCTGAACGGCACAGTTAATTGTCTGTTTCGAGTGGCAAGCAAAATGTCTGCGAGAAAAAGCGGTCATATCGCCATTGTTTCCTCTTTGGCCGGCTATTGCGGGTTACCACGCGCCAGCGCCTATGGCGCATCAAAGGCGGCATTAATTAACCTCGCGGAATCGCTACGTCCTGAATTAACGCTGAATGGCGTCAAGCTGCAGATCGTCAATCCGGGTTTCGTGGAAACGCCCCTGACAGATAAGAACGATTTCACCATGCCGTTTTTGATGCCGCTTGAAGACGCTGTGGAGGCGTTCTATCAGGGCCTCCAGTCAAATCGGTTTGAAATTGTCTTTCCCTGGCGTTTCGCAATACTGATGAAGCTCCTTCGGCTACTGCCTTACCCGGTCTTCTTCGGCATCACCCGGCGCCTGCTCCGTAAATAGCAGCGCGGCACCTTGGCCGCTACTCCGCTGTCGCCTGCATCGGTGCACCACTATCTGCCGCCACTCCACCGGGTTCATCTTTCTTGAAAAACAGGCTGATTTCCCCAAGCCGAATTCCGTACTTCGTCATCTCGGCCCGGTTAAACACCACCCCATCCGGCTGCAACAGCATCCAGTCGTCAAAGTTCACGTTCCAGATACGCCCGCTAATCTCGAGCGCCAATGTGTAATGCCAATTCAGCGCATTGCCATGGGACGTGCCGCTTGCCTTTCCGATGACGTCCGCCGCCGTTCCTTCATAGCGGTTTTCATCGAGCTTTCGGATCTTCCAGACACGTTCATCGATTTCGCCGTCGTTGTAGGTAAACTTCTCATCGAGCGTCAGCACCTTGCCCTCCCAGCGACCAACCATATCCACTACAAATTGACGCTTGATGGAGCCGAAGCGGTCTCGCACGATGCCCCAAGCCTTGGTCTTCCCCTTAAAATACTTCTCAAGGACGAAACGCGGTTCCGCGCCTTTAAACTCTTCAATCTTCATTTTGCTACATCCTGTTGTGAACAAGGCTAGAAGTGGCAGAAGGAACAGAATTCTTTTCATGCGGTACTCCGCGGTGTGGTGGAATAAACTTTTCGATATGATGTCGCTCGCCTGGTAGGCGGTGGCTGAGAACAAGCGCGACCGCGCTCAGCTTCAACAAAACCGGCAACCCTCCATAAAGGAGGCCCAACGTTAACAAGGCTTGGTCGGATTGGGCCTTCAAGTCGGCATCAAAACCGGACCATTCAAGAACCGGAAAGGCGAGACCGACGGCCAGCGCCAAAGCCAACTTGGTGGCAATATTCCAAAACCCAAAATAGGTGCCCGCGCGTCTTTCGCCATTTCTGCGTGCGTCCGCCTCGACGATATCAGCCTGCATGGACGGCGGCAGCATAAGGTCAGCGCCGAGACAGAGTCCGGACACGACACAGATAACGACGAAGAAAACAAAATCACCTGACCCAAGGAACGGCACGAAGATAAAACTTACCGAAGCCAGCAGCATTGCCACCGACCAGGCACTGCGCTTATCGGTTTTGCGGCTTAGCGCCAGCCAAATTGGCATGCCGAGAAAGCCGCACAAAAAATAGGCCAACAATAGCGGACCGGCCACGTCAGGCATGCCAAGTCGGTGACCGACAAAAAGAATAAACAGCGTCGCCGGTAACCCATTAGCGCAGCCGTTCAGCAAATAGGCTCCGAGCAACCGTCGGAACGCCTTATCCGCGACGATAGTCCGCACGCCATCGCGCCAGTCGATTACTGCTCGACCGGCTTGTGGCGGATCGGGCACGAACACACCTAGTACAATCAAACTCACAAAAAGAGTCATCACTGTGCTGATGCCAAGCACCCGCATCGATGTTGAGAGATCACCGGCAAATGCCGCTGGAATACTGACGGCGACAAGCGTACCGAGTATGACAAAAGCCTCGCGAGTGCCGGTGATACGGCTACGGCCATGATAATCCACGCCCAACTCCGCGCCCCACGCGATATAGGGCAGAAACACCATTGTCGCGCCGAGATAGAAGACAAAGCTGGCGAGCAGCAAATAAATCGCGCCAACACCTTGGTCCGGCAAAAACAGCAACAATGTGCCGATCATGAGAAACGGCGCCCCAAAACAGATCCAACGCTTACGCCGGCTGCCGCGGTTCCCAACCCTGTCAGACAGCACGCCGACCAAAGGGTCGAGTGCAAGATCCCAGAGGCGTGCGGCTAGAAGAATGCCACCGACAGTGGCTAACCCCAGCCCCAGCGTCTCCGCGTAGAAAGACGGTAAATAGATATAAAGCGGCAAACTAAGTGCCGCCAATGGCACCCCCGCTTGGCCATAGGCCAACAAGCGCCATCTCGAGAGATCGCGTTGATTTGGCTGCTCAGAGTTCATGACTAGGGCCGCTGCAGGGCAATTTGTTGGACATCGATGCGCCCGACGTTGAAGCCTGCCTCGCAGTAGCAAAGGTAATAGCGCCACATGCGACGAAACCTTTCATCAAAACCCATGTCCATTAGTGTCGACCAATTGGCGTCGAAAGCATCGCGCCAAACCGACAAGGTACGCGCATAGTCTGCGCCGTAACCTTTGCACGCTTCCCATTGCAAGCCGGCGCGAGAGGTTTCATTTTGCAGGCGTTCCACTGTCGGCAACATTCCGCCCGGAAAAATGTAACGCTGAATAAAGTCCGGGTTGTCGCGATAATTTTGCCAATAACCTTCTTCAATGGTGATGACCTGTATTGCGGCCCGCCCCCCATCGCACAGCAGTGCTTTGACTTTGTCGAAGTAAACTGGCCAGTAAGCCTCGCCCACAGCCTCCAGCATTTCGATGGAGACGATCCGATCAAACCGTCCTTCGAGATCGCGGTAGTCCTCAAGGCGCAATTCAATGCGATCCGTCAATCCCGCTTCGGCAATGCGTGATGCGGCGTAATCATATTGCGCTTTGGAAATCGTTACCGCCGTCACCTTGCAGCCTATGGTCTTGGCCGCATAGATCGCAAACCCACCCCAACCGCAGCCAATTTCAAGCAAATGATGGTTTTCGTTGAGGTAGAGCTGTTCGATTAATCGTTGGTATTTGCAGCGCTGCGCCTCTGCCAACGTTATATCGACGGTAGGATAGACCGCTGCGGAATAGGTCATCGTCGGGTCAAGCCAGGCAGCATAGAATTCGTTTCCGAGGTCGTAATGGTCCCGGATATTGCGCCGTGCACCGTGCTTACTGTTTGGACGGATAAAGTGGCCCAGACGCGCGAGCCACCGAAAAACGCGCGCGCCTTCCAGAAACCCGTTCCAAGAGACATGCTCATTTAGCGCTCCCAATTCGATAAGTGCCGTCAAATCCGGTGAATCGCAAACACCTTCCATATAAGCCTCGGCAAAACCAACATCGCCGCCGGTTACCAATTTTCTGGCAAGACCAGGTTTGCGGATATTGAGTTCCGCCGAAGGGCCGGCTCGGCCCGCCTCGAAACGGTAATTCGCACCATTATGGGTCGTGATGTTAAGCTGGCCGACGGCAAGCGCTCGGCCCAGCATTTCTATCACGTCGCCTCGCGAGCGAATGCGATGACGAGCATATGTACTAGAAGTCGTGTCTGTCATTGATCTATTCCTGCGAAGTGAAAATTAACGGGCCGCTGTCTCACGCGTGCCTAACGTGACGGATTCCCTCGGCGCTTCCGGTTTCGTGAAAAATGGAACCCGTTTGAGCCACAATTTAAGCGCCTGCCAATGAATGGCGCCAACTACCTTCACGGCCATCAGCGGGTAACGGGCTAGCGACTGTGCCAGGGATTTGCCGGTGAAGGGTCGGCGCGTGCCGGCCATGCTGGCAAGCAGAATGTCGCCGGCATCATCGCTTTGGCGGATATGCAAAGCCATCGCGCTGCCCGGAGAGCTAAGCCGAAACCCATAATCACAATTCATTGGAAGAAAAGGCGAAACATGGAATTGCTTGGCACACCGATGGACGGAAACACCGGCGTCGCTCTCGATCGGCATCAAATAGCTATGGCTTTCACCGAATGTATTGCGCACTTCGTAGAGGACAGCACGCATTTGTTCCTCGCCATCGTAGCAAAACCACACCGATAACGGATTAAACACAAAACCAAATAGGCGCGGGAAGCAAAGGAGCTTAATCGTGCCGCCCTGACAGTCGATGCCGGCGGCTTCGAGATGTCGGTCAATCCAAGGCCGAAGCGGAGAACCATCACGGGGGCCATGATCGCAGTCCTGAAAGGACACAACGCCCCACCGGTTATATGAAAACCCAGCAACAGTTCGGTCTAACTCGGGCAATTCCGACAAGTCGAGCAAATTCCAGAATACGCGGTAACGAAAGCGGTGCGCTGCCGGACGCAAACGGCGATGCATAATTTTGCCCCAATAGAGGCAGGATGATCGGCTTTGTGCATCGCGCCAAGTCATTCTGCCGCTTCCCATTTTTTCGATGCGATAGCACGTGCGGCGGGACTGATCGGCACGACATCGCCATGCCAAGGTGCCGGTGCGCCGAGTGCGGCAGCGACCTGAAGGCCTGCCTGTAAACCATCTTCATGAAAACCATTGCCGCAATAACTGCCACAAAACCACGTCCCGGCGCGGCCCTGGATTTGGTGCAAGTCCTTCTGAGCAACGACCGCCTGGCTATCGAACAAAGGATGCATGTAGTCGAACGTGCCGACAATGCGATCCGAGTCGATAGTGCGCCCAGGGTTCAGGGTAACAAAAATATCCCGCGGCGCGTCGATGTTCTGTAACCGGTTCATCCAATAGGTGACAAACACCGAAGGATCTTCATCGGGACGACCCGTTGTAAGGTAATTCCAACTCGCCCAAGCGCGACGACGTCTCGGCATTAAGGCAGGATCGCGATGCAAAACCGCCCGGTTCGGCTGATATCGGAACGCAGACAGCAGGTTTCGCCGCTCGCCGGTCGCTTCGTTACCTAGCATGGCCAACGCCTGATCAGCATGACAGGCAAAAACCACTTGATCGAAATTTTCCGATCCCGCCGCACTACATACCTCCAAGCCGGATCCAGACCGCCGAACCTCGGTAATTGGCGCACCGCACCGGATTTTGCCACGAATGCCGGCGGCCAATTTCTCGACGTAAGTCTTGCTCCCTCCGGAGACGGTGCGCCAACCCGGTCTATCGCCAGCATCCAGCAATGCGTGGTTTTTGAAAAATCGAATAAAAGAGACGGCTGGAAAATCCATCATCTGGGGCAAGGTCGCCGACCAAATTGCCGCACCCATAGGCAGCAGGTGGTCGTAAATAAAAACATCCGCGTAACGCTCGCGTCGGAGGTAATCGCCAAGCGTGAGTGTTTCCGCATCAAGCTCCTCAAGCAGTTTCTCGGCTTCTCGGAAAAACCGCAACACTTCGGAGATCATCCGCCAATAGCGTGGTTTCAAGAGGTTGGCCGGTTGCGCTGCAAGCCCGGGTAAGCTGCCCTCATATTCAAGCGCGCCGTCGTTGAGTGATGCTGAAAAAGACATATCGCTCGGTTCAGTCGGCACGCCCAAAGCATCAAACAGGGCCACCAGATTCGGATAATTCGCTTCGTTAAAGACAATAAATCCGACATCGACATCCGTCTCACTATCGCCGTCTGCAACTGTAACGGTGTGCGCGTGTCCTCCTAATCGGTCTGCCGCTTCGAATAGAGTCACGTGATGACGCTGCGCCAGTGCCCAAGAGGACCCCAGACCGGAAATACCGCCGCCGACTACCGCTATTTTCATCATTACTCCGACACGGCTAACATGCCGCTGGTTGTGTCACTAACCTGAACTACGCAACAAATTCGAATTTGGATCAAAATTTCATTAATTAGTGATCCAATCGCCGGATCAAACCGTATTCGATATATGACACAGTTAGCTCATATGGATCATGTGGCGCGCCATGGCGGCCTGCTTCCTATGGGATTCCACGTCGCGACGCGCTATGTAAGCCGGGTGATGACATTAAAAGAAACGCCGCAAACGGGCCATCGTGCCATCAATGATGATTCTGCCGAACTTGAGGCGCTCGTAATTGCCATTGCTGAACGGCGGGATCGCATCGCGTTTGGCGAATTATTCGACCGATTAACGCCGCGCCTAAAAGGCTTCCTGTTCAAACATGGCATGTCGGAATCACAAACCGACGACCTTATTCAGGAAGTAATGCTCAAAGTTTGGCGCAATGCGGGCCAGTTCGACCCAACTCGGGGCAAGGTAAGCACCTGGTTGTTTACGATTACCCGAAACATGCGCATCGATCATTTGCGCAAGGAAATTCGGCCCAAACTTGACCCGGAAGACCCGATGTTGACCCCGGCGCCGGATGAACCGGCAGACGACCAAATACATTATCGTCAGACTGCTGATCGTGTTGCCGAGGCGGTAAGCGGCCTGCCCGACGATCAAACCCAAATTTTGCAACTCGCCTTTTTTGAAGAATTATCGCATAGCGAAATCTCGAATCGCCTCGACTTGCCACTCGGCACGGTTAAATCTCGAATTCGTTTAGCTTTTGGAAGGCTTCGGACAGCACTATCGGAGTTAGATAGATGACATCGCATCATCCTAGTGACGCATTATTGCTCGACTATGCCAGTGGTGGTGCATCGCAATCGGTTAGCTTGTTGGTTGCGACCCATCTCGCACTTTGCCCAATCTGCCGGCAAAAAGTCAGCGAAATGGAAACGCTTGGCGGCGCATTAATGGAAAATGAAACAACCCACAGCCCGTTGGGTGACATCTCGGCTAGTCTAAAGGCCAGGCTAATGGATCGGTTGGATGAACCGGAACCGATCGACGACACCCCCGCAAACGAAGAACCGATACTCATGCCGGAGGTCGCTTCTTTGCCGCAGCCGTTGCGCGGCTATTGCGCAGAACAGATTCAAAACGATGCATGGCGCTGGTACGGTTTCGGCATAAAAAAAATACCGCTTCTCAAAGACCGAGAAAATTTTGATTGTTATCTATTGTCTATCAAGGGCGGTAGCAAGGTTCCCACGCATGATCATCGCGGAGACGAATGGACCTTAGTGCTGAGCGGCGGTTTTACGGACCGGTCCGGACATTTCCTCCGTGGCGATGTCGCCGAGCAACAACAAGACGATGTGCATCAACCGATTGCTGATCCAGGGGAACCTTGCGTTTGCCTGATTGTCGCCCAAGACCTGGTCAAACTCACAGGTGCCCTGGGTCGCTTCTTAAATCCGCTCATCCGGTAGCGCATTAGGAACTGCCCTCAAAAGGAACCGGAAATTTGAAGACCAACTCAGTTATTCTCGGGTTTGCAATTTTGCTTACTGTTTTTCCTCTCAATGCCTTTGCACTAGAAAAATTTGCCTGGGAGTATCGTTTACTGCTCGTTTTCGTGCCAGCCGACGATGATGGATCGCTGAAACAGCAACGCCAGTTGCTTGCGGGACGCGATAGCGACATCAAGGAACGTCACATGCGGATAATCGACATATCCACCGTCGGTCACGCAGAAGTAGACGGCCACGTTGACCAAGACCTTGAAACAACACGGCTGCGGAAGGGCTACAACGTGCCGTCAGATCGATTTTCTGTCATTTTAATCGGCAAGGACGGGGGAGAGAAAGGTCGCTGGATCAAACCAGTTCGACCGGACAAAATTTTTGACATGATTGACGCCATGCCAATGCGGCAGGACGAAATGCAAACGGATAAATAAAATCACTCATCCAAGTGACACGGAGCCGTTCGGCATATTCCGACGAATTAACCGTGCTCCACAATTTCCATAAATGGCCTTTTTACCCAACGGCACTCCAGCTTTCAAATTGAGGAGCCAACATGCGTGTGTCCAGATATCAACAAACACTGTCGAAAAGCGAACACCCATCATGACATTGAATGAACCCGCGTTCCGGGGACCATAAACACCGAGTGTTGACGCTACCCTTCGTCTGAATCTGAATATTGGGCAATGCTAATGCCCGCTTCTGTCTAAAACCGGCCGTAGACAGGTATGACGCTGCCGCGCGTGACTCGGTTGTCGGGGGAGACCAGGAAAGCGATGGTCTCGGCGATCTCCTCAGGCTTCGGCCAAGTTTCATGGTCCGCGTCGGGCATGGCGTTGCGGTTGGTTGGGGTGTCGATGATTGAAGGCGCTACAGCGTTGACTAAGATGCCCTTTTCGGCCAGTTCCTCGCCCAGTGCTTCGCTGAGCGCGGCCACTCCCGCCTTGCTTGCGGCGTAGGCCGCCATCCCGGCGCCTCCGCGCGGTTCCACACCGGGCCGCGCCGCCACATTAACGATGCGTCCACCGGCCGCGCTCGCCGTTATTGTAGCGACCGCCGCGCGGCAGCAGAGAAAGCAGGTGCGCAGGTTTATGTCCATCATATGTTGAAACGTATCGGGATCGGTTTCCGCAAGCGGCGCCATCGCAAATCCCCCTGCGAGATGGACCGAGGCCCAAAGCTCCGGCAGGGCCGCGTAGAAGTCCTCGACTGCCACCGCGTCGGTCAGGTCGACACCTGTTTTGGTCGACAGGTTAGTGTGTCCTGCATGCGGGAAGTCATCGAAATCTATGCCCGGCTCCACCGGCAGGTGGAGAGCGGCGCCCGCGTCGAGTAGGCGGGCAACGACAGCGCGCCCAAGCCCACCGGTTCCTCCTGTTACGACAATATGACGGTTTTCTAAATACATGGCCCTAACGTTCGGCGCTGTGGTGCAATCTGTCAATATGAAGTCGGCAACCGGCACCCATCCTAGCCGGCGTCTTTTGCTCTGCTGACCGCCGGATGTAGGCTGATCGAGGACATCGTTAAAACGGTTCCCATTTCGACAGGAGGTTCCCTGTAGAAAGTCCGCAATTGCTCAGTAGCGGACCTATCGGCTCTCTTCTAAATCCCTAACATTATAATGAGCCTTTTCTCTCGGCCTTGTAGTTACCGTAAGCTCCGGCAGCGCATATTTGTCGTGTGATTAACGAACGACAGTGACAGCCACCTCGTTGCGCCGCAAGAATGGCAGTGTCCAAGGAGGGTCGTACAAATATGCGACGGGCTCTGAGACCGGGCGCCACTCCGAGTCTTTCAGAGCATTCAACATTTCATTTTTTTTCGCGGTGACTTTCTTATCATCACCCAATCCACTAAAGCGCAAAATAGCGAGAGTTTGTGCGGGCACATTAACGATGCGCACGCGGGGGTCTGCCGGCGCGGGAACTGTCTCGCTATTCAATTCACGCGGTAGAAAGAAACGCATATACGCGCCGTTTTTCTCGCGGGTCACTGTCTCTACCGGCACTGTCATCTCAATTTTTTGAGTGGCCGCCGCCCGTTCGACCGGGGACGTCATCGCTATATTTTCGCGTGCACGGTTTCCACCTGAAATGTAATCAAATAGAAGCTTAAATGGGGAGGTCGCCGGCTCACTATCATCGGCGCTTTCTACGCGGGCTTCGGCTGCTAAGCGCGGTCCATAATTACGAATTTCCACCAGCTCACCGATGCGATCGACCACGTCATACTGCGGTTGCTCATAATCGGACCGCGTGTCCAGAACGGAGCATGCGGATATGACCATGGCTATCAAAATAAAAGCTGAAATTACTTTCATGGTGTTTTTCCGTGCGGTCTAATTGAGTTGAATTGTAATTTCGTTTGGATGCTCGGAACGGCTTTGGAAAATCGCACCCGCGTGTCCGTCAAAAATAGCCTCGCCGGGAACACTCAGATAATCGGTTGTTTCCGGACGAGACGAGCGCATTGAGTTACTTTTTCGGTGGTAGGATAACCGTGTCGATTACATGGATGACACCATTGCTTGCCGCAATATCAGCAGCTGTCACGTTAGCGTCGTTGATTTTCACGCCGGCATTTCCATCAACTGTGACGGCATCACCTTGTACGGTCTTCGGGCTAAGCTTCCTACCCTTTACGTCACTCGCCATGACTTTGCCGGAGAGCACGTGATAGGTCAGGATGGCTTTTAGCTTGTCCTTATTTTCCGGCTTGAGGAGAGATGCCAGTGTTTCTTTGGGAAGCTTGGCGAACGCTGCATCGGTCGGCGCAAACACAGTGAAGGGGCCTTTGCCTTTCAGCACGTCAACCAGACCGGCCGCTTTAACCGCGGTTACCAGGGTGTTAAATGAACCGGCAGCAACGGCCGTGTCGACGATATCTTTCTTGGTTGCGGATGCTGAAGCGATGCCGGTAAAGGTGACAAGTGCGACAACGGTCACGCCCAATTTTCGAATGATATTCATAGAATTTTTCTCCGTATGTTTTGTTACATTGTGAGCGATCCCGAGTGGAGCACTCTTTGATTAAGAGGATCGGTCCTTGTCGACCAACCCGGTCTTACAAAGCATGACGGTCGTGATAGAGATTTGGATTTCAGCTGCGACAAAATTGTCCAATTCGAAAAATCAGACGCCCACCAATAGGATGAAAATCGAGGAACCTCTACAAAAAATCGGTTCATCACGCAGCCATTCGGTTTCGATAGTCCCAGCTGTGATACCGTACCGGGTCTATGCGAATGACGACTTCGTTCTCGGTATTAGAAAGTAACCAGCGGCGAAAAGCGCTGTCTTCCGAACCCAGATACCGTTCAGTGAGGCGTTCCAATACGCCATCAACATTTTTGGAGGAAAGGGTGGCTTTGCCCTGCCCGCGAATGCCGAAATAGGGTGCATGTTCACGTGCGATCTCGAACGCACACTTTCCAGAATGCCCGATACATTCCGCAATGCGGGAAAAATTTTTAGTGGCACAGAAAAGTTCGCCCTCTTCATATAGGTACCAAAGGGACACAACCATCGGCCAGCCATTTGGTGAAACGGTTGCGATACGTGCGGGCAGAATCGCATTCTCCAAATAACTTTCGATCTCTTCGAAATTCCACGCCCCTCTGATTTTCATCTGCGATGCTCCGATAAATTTGAAATGTTTTGGCATTGGTTTTAGGTGAATATCTCCAGTGGTACTTGTCCACCAAAAATCGCAACCCAGAAATCGCCACCCAATTTCAAAAGGAAGCCCTCGCGGGTATCGCGAGGGCTAGTTTTGAATGGCTCGATCCGTGGGGAGGATAGTCACGAATACGCCATATAAACTGGTACGGTGGCTCTCTTCTAATGGATCACTTTTCCTGTCAGGTTGGCACTTTTAGACACCAAACGCGCGGGCAGCGTGACGACCGCTAATGCTCAAAAGCAAACAATTTATAACTAATGGCGTGCGTCTGTTGTTGAATTGACAGCGCGCTAAAGGGATCCTTGAAAAATTCAGCACTCATCGTACGCCCCGCATGAAAGCTAGCGATAGAAACCAATCTCGGTGACCGTCAGGTCGGCGTAAAAGGGACGTCCTATTGCGACCAGACCGATGCGGCGGAGCCGCGTCTTATCCAAGGGTGCTTCTAAGCGGTAGGCCGCAAAAGTCTCGAAAGGAATATCGATAGTTTCCCAGTCCGACCCTGCAGTGAAATGGGCCCGATAGGACTGCCAAGGCCGGACATTATCTGGCGTGCGGAGATGAACGGAGTAGTTCTCGCCGTTTCCACGGACAACGATGGACACTCCCGTATATCCAGAAGCGTCAATTGTGTCTCCAGGAGCCGCCAGATCGAGTGCCGCTTGGATGAACCCACCATTATTCTCCAAGCGAACTTCGCCAGTCATGTGCAAATTGGGGCGGCCACCTTCCACACCGCGAGATATGGTGGCCTCGGAGATTCCCCCCATAACTTGGTCACTGACACCACGCCACTGGGTGCCTAGCGTGGAGACAAGGCCTTCATCGGTAAAGTCGTCAATCCGCATAGCTACACTCTGCGTCAAGTGCGCGAAGCTGTGCAAGGAAACCGCACCGAGCACCCTTGTAGGTCTCCCAACGGTATTTGAGGGATTGATACTGAGATATGAGTCTTCAATGCGAGGCCGTGTTTACAACAAGAATGACTTTTCCCTGAAAGGAAGAGAGCGGAATTCTCTGGCCGGAAATCAATGTGAACGTGAACTGATACGCTGTTCCCGACTGCTCACCCGCATCAGCCGGAGAGCAACCTATCAGCGCTAAAAGGAGAGCAAAAAGCCCCATGCCAAAGTCACCGTTTCTTGGATTACCTAATCAATATACGTGTATTCGCGAAAGTCGGATCATTACCAACAACAAACGATTTTACGAAAACTGTAGCCAGCCGACTGATCCAATCACGCCAAAGGAACGTACATATGGTAGGAACTTTTAAAACGAGGAATGAGTAATGTTTTCCATGTATCGCGCATTAATGAACTCAAACGAAAACCCGTTGAGCGCCCTCCCGCCGGTACAACGCTTCCAGCTAATGCTTTGGCTTAGCGTAATGTGGACCACCATCTTTTGTCTTATGGCAGGGGCATGGCTTTGGTATGGCGAACTTATGGTCGCCCATATTCTCTTTGCTTTGGGATTTGCCACCACGGGCGTTACGTTCGCTCGATCAAGACAGGTCGCGACATACAGGGACAATCCATCGGCCGATGGAACGGCTCGTTATGACGGTGTCTGGGGCGGTTAAGACCGAAATGTTAGCGCAAATTCCCATGAAGTGTGAATTGGACTCAAGGCCAGACCGAGAAGACGCGGCTGAAGCGGTTCGCACATTGATCCGCTGGGTGGGCGAAAATCCGTACAGAGAAGGACTACGTGATACGCCGGAGCGAGTGCTGAAGGCTTATGAGGAGTTCTTTGCCGGCTATGCCGAAGACCCCAGGGCCGTTCTGTCCGCAACCTTTGAAGAGACCAAGGATTACACGGGTATGGTGGTGTTAAAAGGCGTAGATTTTGTGAGTCACTGTGAACATCACATCGTACCAATCGTTGGCGTCGCTCATGTGGCCTACGTTCCAGATAACCGGGTCGTTGGCATAAGTAAGTTGGCACGTGTCGTCGAACTCTGTGCGCGCCGACTGCAAATACAAGAACGAATGACATCCGAAATAGCTGAAATTATAGATACGGTCTTGAAACCGCTCGGTGTCGCCGTGCTGGTGGAGGCAAAGCATCAATGCATGACCACGCGAGGTGTTCAGAAACCCGGAGTTAGCATGGTCACAAACGCTTTTAGCGGTGTGTTCAAACCTAACGGAGAGGACCGCGAAGATTTTCTGCGCCAAGTAAGTTCCGGAAAAACTTTTTAACATGGACCCGCTGCATCATGTCGCCATCCAGGTCGATGATATCGAGCGCGCGGTGAAGTGGTACCGGGAACGGTTTTCAGTCAAAGTCCGTTATGCAGACGACAGCTGGGCGATAATCTCGTTTGCGAATGTCGACCTAGCGCTCGTAAGGCCACACCAACACCCACCGCATATTGCGGTCGAGCGTAGCGATGCGGCTCAGTTTGGCGCGCTCACCGCGCATCGGGACGGAACGCATTCGACATATATCGAAGACCTCGACGGCAATTTCATCGAGATGCTCACCGTTCCCGCTGTGGAACGATGAGCGTGCGAGTTTCGAAATCCACCGTCTGGTTCGACGGCGCGTGTCCCCTGTGCCGGCACGAAATCGACTTTTATCGCCGCCAAGTAGGCGCTGACCAACTCGATTGGATCGATATCCGTGCCGCCGATTCGTCGGTACTGCCACACGGCCTCGGCAAAGAGCAATTGTTGGCCCGCTTTCATCTGCGCCGACCTGATGGTGAAATGCAGTCCGGCGCCAACGCGTTTATCGCCATCTGGCGCGCCCTTCCGCGCTTCTCTTGGTTCGGGCGATTGCTTGATAACGCGCCTTCGCTCTGGGTGCTGGAAGGCCTTTATAGAAGGTTTCTGCCTGTGCGTCCGTATGTCGCCAAATTGATTTTTGCCTGCGGCGGCCGTGCGTAATGGCGATATGCCTCGACAGCTTCACGGCACCGATGCGGGTTGCCCTGATCGGCGCATCGGGTGGCATCGGTAGCGCCTTTGCCGAATTACTCTACGGCCACGCGCGCGTCGGCAAACTCTATAATTTTGCGCGTAAGGCTGAATTGTCTAGTCACGCGCCGCTCTATCTTGAAGACGAATCCACGATCGCGTCCGCCGCCCGTCAGGTGAGTGAGGACGGGACACTTGATCTAGTGCTCGTCGCGACAGGGCTGCTGCATGACGGTACCGACTTGATGCCGGAGAAATCCTTTAGATCGCTCGACGTTGGCGCGCTCGAACGCCTCTATTGCGTCAATGCGATCGGCCCGGCGTTGATCGCCAAACATTTCCTGCCGCTCCTAGCGCGTGACCGCAAAACCGTTTTCGCCGCGCTTGGCGCGCGGGTCGGAAGCATCGGCGACAATCGCCTTGGTGGTTGGTATGGCTACCGGATGTCGAAGGCCGCGCTTGCGATGTTGGTCCGGACGCTGGCGATCGAAATGGTGCGGCGCAATCCGGAAGCCGTCTGTGTGGCGTTGCACCCCGGCACGGTCGACACCTGCCTGTCGCAACCATTTCAGCGTTCGGTGGCGGATGAAAAACTGGCGACGCCTGAACTCGCCGCCGCCAATCTACTCCAGGTTATCGACGGTGCAAGCCTCCGGCAAACCGGTCATCATTTGGCCTGGGACGGCAGCCGCGTGCCGTACTAGCCAATGCAGATAACTGGGCTAACAAGAACCTGTCGAATGACATTACAAGCTCGTCTACTCACCATTACGGACTTAAGAATGTTAGCGATAGCACATAAGCGGACTTGGCGATTGCTTTATTGCCACGTTGACCGCAGCTAACCCATATCGCTAGAAATTTTTTGCCCTTGGCTGCCTCGTTTGCCGCCGCGAAAGGTCGATAATGTGTCAAAAACCTAACGATTCAGCCGAAAATTCCGATTCTGGAATATTTGGGTTTCGCGATCGACTGGCCGCTCAGGGAAAGATTCTGTTTCCCGGCCTGCTGGCGACGATCACCGTCGCTATCGCTGCGCGTTTTCTGTCGGAACACTACGGCGGGCCGACGATGCTGTTCGCGCTACTCCTGGGCATCGGGTTTCATTTTCTTTCCGAGGAGGGACCGTGCATTCCTGGAATCGAGTTCGCGTCGCAGGCGATCCTGAAGTTCGGCGTCGCATTGCTGGGGCTCGGTATTACGATCGACCAAATCAGCCAGGCAGGTTGGATAACCGTTGGGATAGTGGTCGGCGCCGTGCTCATCACCATAATGTCGGGGCCTGTGATCGCGCGAATTGTCGGGCGCGGTTGGCGGCTTGGCTGCCTGACCGGCGGGGCGGTGGCCATTTGTGGTGCCTCGGCTGCATTGGCCATCGCATCGGTACTGCCGAAGAATGAGCATTCAGAGCGCAATACACTGTTTACCGTCATCTCGGTTACTACGCTCAGCACCGTTGCGATGCTGCTATATCCGATGATCGTCGATGCGTTGAATATGGACGATTTGTCTGCGGGCATCTTCATTGGTGCGACCATTCATGATGTAGCGCAGGTGGTGGGCGCCGGCTACAGCATTTCCCAAGAGGCTGGCGATACGGCAACTTTCGTAAAATTGCTTCGGGTCACGATGCTGATTCCGATCGTGTTGTTACTGTCGTTGCTGTTTCGCAAGCAGGCGGACGCGGGCGCCGGGCGGCATCTGCCGATCCCGTTCTTCGTCATCGGCTTCATACTGCTGGTCGGGCTCGGCAGTGCCGAGTGGTTTCCCACGGGTCTAAAATCCATACTCCTCGACCTTTCGCGTTGGTGTCTGGTGATTGCGATTGCGGCGATCGGCATGAAAACCGCATTGAGATCGTTGAAAGGGATCGGTGGCCAGGCAATCACGTTGATCTGCGTCGAAACAGTGCTCCTCGCCGGGATGGTCATCAGTATCTTGATGATCGCAAAGCCTTAGGTTCCGTGGTGTGTCCGCTTCTGCTTGTGACCTCAACCGGTCGTCGCAACACATTGGTCAAATTTCTCAGCGGGTGTTTCAAATTGCAATGTCTTTCTGGGGCGTTCGTTTAGCTGGCGGGCGATCTTGTTGAGGTGTGCCTGTGAGTGCACAGACAAGTCCGTTCCTTTGGGGAGATACTGCCTGAGCAATCGATTGGTATTCTCATTTGAACCACGTTGCCACGGACTTTGTGAATCGCAGAAGTACACATCGATATCGGTCGCCAGTGTAAAGCGACGGTGATCCGCAATCTCTTTGCCTCGATCCCATGTCAGGGATTTATACAGTTCCCGGGGTAATTTATGGGCCTGTTTAATCAAGGCCGATACAACCGTTTCCGTG
>Ga0055584_100001536_pt1 | contig 22677 bp, 19 predicted proteins | sample OSDHelmetaG_FD_58716 | JGI IMG/M metagenome (GOLD analysis project Ga0055584, IMG submission 58716) | Pelagic marine sediment microbial communities from the LTER site Helgoland, North Sea, for post-phytoplankton bloom and carbon turnover... | ecosystem: Environmental > Aquatic > Marine >...
CCCGGGTCCGAGCGGCCGCGGATTTTGTCGAGTCGGCAGGATGGTCAGGCGCGACGATCGATCCGCTCAGCGGTGATGCGTCCTTCCGGCGGTATTTCCGCGTGTCGTCGGGCTCGCGCCGCGGAATCTTGATGGATGCCCCGCCTGACCGCGAGAACGTCGACCCTTTCCTTCATGTCGGCTCGGTGCTGCGGGCGTTTGGCTATTCCGCGCCGGAGGTCTTTGCGGCGGATGCTGCGCAAGGATTCTTATTGCTCGAGGACCTGGGCGACGATCTGTTCAATATCGTGCTGGCCCGTGGGGCGCCGGAAACGCACCTCTATGACGCAGCGATTGATGTGTTGCGCGACCTTCATGGGCGTTCGGTGCCCCCCGAGGTGCCAACCTTTGACGCTGAACGGGCGTTCCGCGAGGTGAAATTGTTTATCGAATGGACGCTGCCCGCACTCACCGGAATCAAGCCTTCAACTCAGGTGACCGAGTTGTTTGTGACGCTTTGGCAGAAGGCATTGACGCCTTTGTTCGATACGGCGCCGGTCCTTTGTTTGTTCGACTATCACGCGGAGAACCTGATTTGGTTGCCCGACCGACAGGGGCTGCGTCGGGTTGGGTTGTTGGATTTTCAGGACGCGGTGTCGGGGCCAGCGGCCTACGACGTCGTGTCTCTCTTGGAAGATGCGCGTCGAGACGTGTCTCCCGACGTCGTCGATCACGTTGTGGCGCGGTATCTCGACGGTGTGTCCGGTGAACAGCGCGATGCGTTTCGGGCGATGTACGCGCTGGCGGGTGCGCAGCGCAATACGCGAATCCTCGGCGTTTTCGGGCGGCTGTTCTTGCGGGACGGCAAATCAAGCTACCTCGGCTTGATGCCGCGCGTATGGCGCCATCTAGAGAGCGATTTGCAATCGTCGTCCCTTGGCGCATTGCGTGACTGGTTTGACGAACACGTGCCGGAAGAAAAACGACGCAATGCGCCGAGCCCACAAGGGTTCGTCGTACCGTGAAGGCGTCGGTACGAACCGCTATGGTGTTGGCGGCCGGCCTTGGACGCCGCCTCGGTGAGATTGGGACGCGTACGCCGAAGCCATTAATTCGCGTTGGCGACAAGACGTTGTTGGATCATGTGTTGGACGAACTTGGTGACGGCGGTGTTGAAGACGCTGTCGTCAACGTGCACCACCTCGGGCCGTTGGTTCGAGACCACCTGAAGGCGCGGGCGCCCCACCCGCGCATAACCATCTCGGATGAAACGGACCTCTTGATGGATACCGGCGGCGGCGTCGCGAAAGCGCTCCCGCTGATTGCTGAAGACGAACTTATCGTGGCGGCAAGTGATGTGATCCGGCGCGGTCGCGCCTTGGCGACACTCGATGCCGCGTGGGATCCTGCGCGTATGGATGCGCTCATGCTGCTTCATCCATGCGAAACGGCGAACGGTTTTGACGGTGCGGGCGATTTTTTTCTGAGCGCCGATGGCCGGCCCTCACGCAGGGGCGATGCGGACACCGCGCCTTTCGCCTATGCGGGTTTGTTCATTTGCCACCGTCGTCTCTATGCCAACGTCCCTAGCGGGCCGTTCTCTAACAATCTTGTTTGGGATCGTGCCATTGCGACGGAGAGGCTTTTTGCCGTGGTCCACGAGGGGGATTGGTTTCATGTCGGGACGCCGGCGGCAATCGCTCTCGCTGATGACGCATTTGGGGATTAGGTGGCGCGCGACCTTCAAGGGGATCTCTTCGGCGATACAGGCAGCCCGCCAGCGGCGGTGCCGGCGCGGGTTCTGTCGATCCCGGCTGGGGTGCCCTTTGTCGATTCGCTCGCGGCAGGGCTAATCGAGCGGTACCGCGACTCGCCAGGGCTGAGCCGGGTGCGGGTGTTGGTGCCGACGCGGCGTTCTGTTCGTGCCCTGTACGACGCTTTTCTGCGTCAGGGCGGTGGTCGGCCCATGTTGCTGCCACATATTCGGCCCATCGGTGACATCGACGTTGAAGAACTCGCGTTGGACTCGCTAATTGCCGACGCGTTGGGGCAGGAAGGCAGCGGTATTGCGGATATTCAGCCGGCCGTACCCGGTGTTCTGCGCCAACTCTTGCTAACGCGCATCATCATGAAATGGAGCCGTCGCTATGGTGCGGCACCGCGCGAGCCGGGGCACGCGGCACACTTAGCACGTGAGCTCGCGCGTCTAATTGATCAAGTCCATACCGAGGATCTGTCGTTCGACGGATTGCGCGGTCTGGTACCCGACGATCTTGCTCACCACTGGCAAAAGACACTCGAGTTTCTCCAGATCGTGACGAAAGAATGGCCCGCCGTTCTTGACGCGCTGGGCTACATCGACCCGCCGGTCTATCGCAATCGGTTGTTGGCCGCGTTGTCCGATCATTGGCAACGCCAACCACCGCAAGACCCCATCGTCGCGGCGGGATCGACAGGCAGCATTCCGGCGACGGCGCGTCTCCTCAGTGTCATCGGCACTTTGCCGCAGGGAAGTGTTGTGTTGCCCGGACTGGATCGGCGCCTCGATGATGCAGCCTGGGGAATGATCGAACAGACCCATCCGCAATTCGGGATGAAACAACTGCTTGACCGCATGGGTGTCGATCGCGCGGATGTTGGTGATTGGGACTCGATGAAGAGCGGCGCGGTTGAACACCGGGTTCACTTGCTGTCTGAAGTCATGCGTCCAGCTGACGCCACGGATCAATGGCACCGCACCCGTGTGCTGCCAGATGGTGCGCTCAACGGCCTGACCCGAATCGAATGTCCTGGGCCACGCGAAGAGGCTGGCGTGATTGCGCTTTTGTTACGCGAAGCGCTCGAAACGCCGGGCAAAACCGCGGCTCTCGTCACCGCGGATCGCGCGTTAGCCCGCCGCGTCGCAGCTGAGTTGCAGCGGTGGGACATGAGCGTCGATGATTCCGGTGGCAACCCGCTAAGCCAGACAGCGCCGGGCGCCTTCGTGCGGCTCATTTTGAGAATGATCGCTGAGGATTTGACGCCGGTGCCGTTGCTGGCGGCGCTCAAGCACCCGTTGGCGGCGGGAGGCGAGTCGCCGGGACGGTTTCGGGCGCAAGTGCGCCAGTTGGAGTTGGCAATCTTGCGAGGTCCGCGACCCGGCACTGGGTTCAAGGATCTGCGCATTGCGCTGGGCCGCGGTGAAAAGAAGAGCGCGCTCAGATCCTGGCTGGGCAACATCGAAAAGTCCGCCAAACCGTTAATGACGCTGCTGCACAAGCGCGAGGCGCCGCTCAAGGACCTGATCGACGCGCATTTGCAATTTGCCGAAGCTCTTGCGGCGAGTGATGCGGAATCCGGTGCGGCCCGTTTGTGGCATGGCGATGCCGGTGAAGCGCTCTCGGATCTCTTCCGGGACTTGCTCGATGGCGTCGCCGGTCTACCGGCAATTCGTGGCGCCGACTACCTAGATCTTGTTGAAGCGATGATGGCGGACCGGGTCGTTCGGCCGCGCTTTGGGGGCCATCCGCGACTGGCCATTTGGGGCCCGCTAGAAGCGCGTTTGCAACAGGCCGACCTTCTTGTGTTGGGGAGCCTTAACGAAGGCAAGTGGCCGCCGGAAACCGAGACCGACCCGTGGCTCAGCCGCCCGATGCGCCAACGGTTTGGATTGCCCCTACCGGAGCGACGCGTCGGTTTGTCGGCTCATGACTTTGTTCAAAGCGCGGCAGCACCCGAAGTGATTCTGACGAGAGCCTTGAAGGTCGACGGCACCCCGACGGTGGCCTCGCGCTGGCTGCTCCGACTTGAAACCCTTGTCGGTCCACCCCAAGACGCTGAAGCCGCGCGCGCGGCACGATACGTTGGTTGGATGCAGCGGCTGGATTGGGATGGTGAGGCGCGACCGGTCGCGCCGCCGTCTTTTGCGCCGCCGGTGGTGGCCCGACCGCGTACGTTTTCCGCGACCGATATCGAACTTCTTGTGCGTAACCCCTACGGACTGTTCGCTAAGAAGATCTTGGGTCTGCGGCCGCTTGATCCCATAGACGCGGCCCCGGGGGCCGCAGACCGTGGCTCTTTCATTCACGAAGCACTCGACGCGTTTGTCACAGCGAATCCCGATGTGTTGCCCGACAATCCCATTGAAGAACTCCATGCGTTAGGCAAAGAGGCCTTCGGCGACACCTTGGAAGAACCCATCGTCGCGGCGTTCTGGTGGCCTTGGTTCAAGCAAATTGCTGCGTGGTTTATCGATTTCGAACGTGCGCGCCGGCAGCACACCAAAACCGTCGCCAGTGAATCGCGCGGCACCTGGACGTTCGATAGCCCGGGTGGACCGGTGACCGTCTCGGCCAAGGCCGATCGCATCGACCAACTGCCTGACGGAACCCTCTCGGTTATCGACTACAAGACTGGCGCGGTGCCCCGCCAGGAAGACGTCAAGTTGGGGCTCAGTCCGCAGTTGCCGGTGGAGGCGGTCATCGTTGAGGCCGGTGGTTTCGACGGCGTATCGCCTGCACCGGTATCGGAACTTGCCTATTGGAAGCTGGGCGGTGCGGCACCCGGCAAGCTGCACCCTGTCCGACTCGACAAGGATGAGGGCGACCTGGCAGACCTTATCGCTGAGGCGCGGCGGGGCATTGAAGCCATCATTGCGGCCTTCGATGATGCTGAGACGCCCTATCTCTGCCGCCCACGCCCGTTCGCAGAACCACGCTTTGATGACTATGAGCATCTTGCCCGGTTCAAGGAATGGGCCGCCGAGGGTGAGGCCGACGGATGAGCGCGCATCCCACATTGGTGCTGCATACCAAGAGCGTCGCCCAATTTGATGCCGGCAATCCGTCGCAAAACGTTTGGGTGGCGGCCTCTGCCGGATCAGGCAAGACCAGCGTTCTGGTGGATCGATTGCTCCGGTTGTTGTTGGACGGCGTCGCGCCACATCGACTGCTTTGTCTGACGTTCACCAAAGCGGCAGCCGCGGAAATGTCGGATCGCCTGTTCCGCGAACTTGGCCGCTGGGTCGTGCAGAGTGACCAGGACCTTACCGCGACGTTGGAAGACACAACTGGCGACACCATTGACGATGCGCAGCGAGACATGGCCCGGCGGTTGTTCGCGCGCGTCCTGGAAACGCCCGGTGGATTGCGCATTCAGACCATTCACGGGTTCTGTGAGTCGTTGCTCGCGCGCTTTCCACTTGAGGCGGGCCAGCCTCCGAATTTCGACGTGCTCGACGAACGCCAGGCGTTGGATTTGCTAGCCGGCGCGCGAGACGGGATTTTACTCGAAGCAGATGACGAAGAGGGCCTCGGGCAGGCTTTGACCACCATCAGCGATCGGATCGGCGAACTTCGATTTCTGGATGTGATCAATCGACTGGTGGGAGAACGGGGTCGGATCGACCGATTGATTTCGCGTCATGGCGGAATTGACAAGCTCGTCGCCGCCACGTTCGACAAACTCGGGGTCGCGCCAGACGAAAGTGCGGAGAGCGTGATGCGAGACGCGTGTGCGGGTGGGTTTAACGAGCCCGGTCTACGCACCGTCGCCGATGTGCTGCTAAAGGGCTCCAAGACTGATGTCGGTCGAGGCGATGCGTTGGCGGCGTGGTTGCGATCATCCCTTGATGATCGCGTGGATGGGTTTGACGACTATGTCGGGGCCTATCTCACCAATGACGGATCGATCCGCAAGACGCTTATCACTAAGGCGTCGCAAGCGCGCATGCCCGAGGCCGCAGAAATTCTGAAAGTGGAAGCCGAACGCATTCTGGCTGTGTCAGCGCGGATCAAGGCCGTGGACGTGGCTTTCGGGACGGCGGCCTTGTTGGAGCTGGGCGATGCGATTCTTGGGCGCTATCAAGAAGCCAAGCGGGCGCGCAACGCGCTTGATTACGATGATCTGATCTTGCGCGCCCGTGCACTCCTGACCCAAAGCGCCATTACGCCGTGGATCTTGTTCAAACTTGATGGGGGCATTGACCATATTCTGGTGGATGAAGCGCAGGACACCAGTCCCGAACAGTGGGAGGTCGTCTTTGCTCTGGCGGACGAGTTCTTCGCGGGGGTCGGCGCGCGGGACACGCTGCGCACGGTGTTTGTCGTCGGCGACGAGAAGCAATCGATCTATAGCTTCCAGGGCGCGGACCCAAAGGCATTCGAAGAAATGCGGCATCTGTTCGAAAAACGCGCTGTGGGTGCGGGCACCGGTTGGCAAGAAGTGCCGCTTCTCACCTCCTATCGCTCCGTTCCCGTTGTTCTCGACTTTGTCGATCGCGTGTTCCGCGATGCGGCAGTGCGGGAAGGCGTCACGTTCGAGGACGATTGGTCGCCCCACACGGCGTTCCGGCAAGGCTTTGGCGGGTTGGTCGAGGTGTGGCCGACTATTTCTGCGTCCGACCCTGAGAAGACCCCATGGGATGCGCCGTTGCGCCAAGTACTGGCCTCTAGCGCGGAGGCCCGTCTTGCCATCCGAATTGCGCGCAAGATTAAGACGTGGATCGACTCCGACGAAATCCTTACCGCACGCAACAGACCCATTCGGCCCGAAGACATCATGATCTTGGTGCGCCGGCGCGGGCTGTTCTTCGAAGAAATGGTCTTGGCGCTCAAGAAAGAAGGGGTGCCGGTTGCGGGCGCCGACCGCATGATTCTGACCAAGCAATTGGTCATAGAAGATCTCGTCGCCCTGGGCCGGTTCGTTTTGCTGCCCGAAGACGATCTGACGCTCGCATCAGTTCTCAAGGGACCGCTTTGCGGGTTCGATGATGCGCAATTGTTCGATATTGCGGCGGATCGGGCTGATGCCTCGCTGTGGGCGACCCTACAGGCGCGCGATAACGACAACACAGCTTTTGGCGCCGCCCATCAGTTTCTCCGCCAGGTCATGAACTTGGCCGACCACGTGACCCCCTATGACTTTTATGCGGCGGTCTTGGGTGCCGGGGGCCGCGGCAAGCTATTGGCGCGGTTGGGTCGCGAGGCAGAAGATCCGATGGATGAGTTCATGTCGCGCGCGCTCGCGTTTGAGCGCGATCACGCCCCCTCGCTTGAAGGGTTCCTGCGTTGGATCGAAGTCGACGAGGCGGAAGTCAAACGCGATTTGGAACAAGCTCGTAACCAGGTGCGCGTGATGACGGTGCATGGTGCGAAGGGGCTACAGGCTCCTGTGGTTATTTTGCCGGATACCTGCACACTTCCGTTGGAAGAGAGCCCCTTTTTCTGGACCGACGACACCGACGAGGCGCTGTTGTTATGGCCCGCGCGCAAGGATGCGGATGATTCCCAGTCGCGCGAGGCGCGGGAACGCACACGACAAGATCGGGACCGCGAGTACCGCCGGCTGCTCTACGTTGCGATGACGCGGGCCGAGGATCGGCTCTACATCTGCGGATGGGAGACGCGGAACCGACGGGCCAACGGGTGCTGGTACGACATGATGCAAAGCGCCGCAGAAGATCTTGGTACCGAAATCGATCTCGACTTCGGGGAAGACAGCGGGCTGCTGCAGGGCTGGCGATGCGATGGCGTGCAAGTCGAGGCTGTTGCGGCTGCGCCGACGCAACAGGATCTGCCCTTCGCGAAAGTGCCGCTGCCGGCTTGGATCGAACAGGCTCCGCCGTTCGAACCGTTTCCGCCCCGACCCCTTTCGCCGTCGCGGCCAAGCGGCGATGAACAAACGGTCCGATCGCCACGCGACGATGACGCCATTCGTTTCCGGCGCGGCAATGTGATTCACCGTTTGCTGCAGTTTTTGCCCGAAGTGCCGCGCGACGGGCAGGCGGCTGTCGCATCGGCGTTTGTGGCGCAGCCCGGTTTCGGATTCGACACCGCACAGCAGCAAGCAATCGTTGACGAAACAGTCGCTGTTTTGGCTGATCCTGACTTTGCGGAGGTGTTTGCGACAAATTCTTTGGCCGAAGCACCGGTCGCCGGTGTTGTTGGCGATACAGTCGTCTCCGGTCAGGTTGACCGACTGGTCGTAACCGATAACGCGGTCTTGATCGTTGACTTCAAAACCAACCGCGATCCGCCGGCGACATCGCAAGACATTCCTCCGGGCTACATACGGCAAATGGCGATGTACAGCGCGGTGCTGTCGCGGGTCTTTCCCAGCCATGCCGTCCGTTGCGCGCTGCTTTGGACGGACGGGCCGCAGTTGATGCCTATCCCAGAGGGCGTGTTGCGTTCAGAGTCACCTTGACCCTCAAAGGGTGCGTACCTACTGTTTAAGACAAGCCCGTAGCGGCACTTCCTCATCAAAAACTAAGGAATCATCTCATGCCGACAACCAAAGTCACCGACAATTCTTTTGATAGTGATGTCCTCAACGCAGATGGTCCGGTGGTTGTCGACTATTGGGCGGAATGGTGCGGCCCGTGCAAACAGATCGGCCCGGCGCTCGAAGAGATTTCCAATGAAATGGCGGGCCAAGTCACGGTGGCCAAACTGAACATCGATGAGAATCCACAGGTGCCGGGCAAATTCGGTATTCGGGGCATCCCAACCTTGATGCTCTTCAAGGACGGCAAGGTCGCATCGACAAAGGTTGGTGCCTTGCCGAAAAACAAGTTGGTCGAGTGGATCCAATCTGAGATCTAGGTCGACAAATAAGTTACATGGGGCGGCGCTTGCGCCGCCCTTTTTCGTTTCAGCGCACGGATTCGCCGTTAGCGCTGAGGACGCTACCCGCGAGATAGAGCGAGCCACAAATGAGCACCCTTGCGCGGGGGCTATGGGTCGCAATTTGACTGAGCGCTGTCGTCACACTGTCGGCGGTGTGCGCAACGAATCCGACCGCCGTTGCGATCGTCGCGAGCTCATTGGCGGGGATGGCCTTGTCTTCGCTGGGAATCGGCACGCACCAAACATCCGTTATGGCGGCGACGAGCTTCTCAAGAAAGGTCGACGGGTCCTTGGTTTGCATCATCCCGATGATGGCATAGGTGGGGCGGTCATCTTCGTTCTGACGGGCAATCCATTCGGCTTGAACCACGGCTGCGGCTTCGTTGTGCCCGCCGTCCAACCACAGTTCGGCATCTCTAGGAAGGATGTCGCGCAGCGGCCCTGGCTGCAGGCGGTGCAATCGGGCTGGCCAATCGGTCGTGGCCAGACCGCGGCGGATTGCTTCGGCGCCAATTGCTTGGTCTTCGAGGCATATGGCCGCAGTAGCTGCGACCGCGGCGTTCACCTCTTGATGTTTCCCGAGCAGGGCGCTTGGACCGATTTCTAACGTGGTCTTGCCCACACTGACGGTCGGGGGCGGGCCGTGGTCGAACGACCAATCGCGATCATGTGCCAGAATCGTCGCGCCGGTGGTTTGTCCGGCATTGACGATTGCCGCCATTGCTTCTTTCGGCTGTGGCGCGATGACGGCGGGAATGCCAGGTCGAAGAACGCCGGCTTTCTCGCCAGCGATCTCCGTCAGGGTTTCGCCAAGGAAGCGCTGATGGTCATAGGAAATCGGCGTGATCACTGACAGGCAGGTTGTCTCACTCACGTTTGTCGTATCGAGGCGTCCACCCAAACCGACCTCAAGCAGCACGTAATCAGCAGGTTCACGAGCGAAGGCCAGAAGGGCGGTAACGGTTGTGATTTCGAAAAACGTGATGGGGTCATCCCCGTTTGCCGCGACACACTCATCGAACAGCGCTTCCAGTTGGTCGTCCTCGATCAGACCTGATGGGAGGCGAATGCGTTCATTGAATCGAATGAGATGGGGCGAGGTGTAGCAGTGAGTGCGACGGCCGGCCTGGGTCAGGATGGCGCGCAGATTGGCGACGACGGATCCCTTGCCATTGGTACCGGCCACATGAATGACGGGGGGGAGAATTTTTTGGGGGTCGCCAAGCTTGTGCAGAAGCCGGCGAATGCGGTCGAGCGAGAGGTCGATGGATTTGGGGTGCAGCTCTGTAAAGCGCTGCAAGTAGTCATCGATTTTCAAGGCAGAAGCCTAGGCCTCGTCGGGGTCTCCGACAGGTGTTTCTTGTGTAAGGCGCTTTGGCGCTGCGCCTTGAATGGGATTCATCAGTAGGTCGATTATTTGCGTTAGCTTTTTTCGAAGTTCGTGACGATGCACGACCATATCGATCATGCCGTGTTCAACTAGGAACTCGGCGCGTTGAAAGCCTTCCGGCAACTGTTCGCGGATCGTCTCTTCGATCACGCGCGGGCCGGCGAATCCAACCAGGGCCCCGGGCTCGGCAATTGAGATATCGCCTAGCATCGCATAGGACGCCGTAACACCGCCGGTCGTCGGGTCCGTTAGGACGACGATGTAGGGCAGGCCAGCTTCGCGAACCAGTTGAACCGCAACCGTCGTGCGCGGCATTTGCATCAGGGACAGAATGCCTTCTTGCATGCGCGCCCCGCCTGCTGCGGCAAACACGATCAAGGCCGCTTCTTGCATCACCGCGAGGCGCGCCGCAGCGATCAGGGCCTCGCCAGCGGCTAATCCCATTGATCCACCCATGAAGGCGAAGTTTTGCACAGCCATCACCGCCTTCTGGCCGCCCATTGTCCCGTGCGCCACAACGACTGCTTCTTGCTCGCCGGTCTTTGCACGGCTTTCCTTAAGGCGATCGGTGTAGCGTTTTTGGTCGCGGAATTTCAGTGGATCGGTCAGAACCGGCGGCAGTTCGATACGGGTGAACTGGGCATCGTCAAATAGCGCGTTGAAGCGCTGGTTTGGTCCGATCCGTAAGTGGTGGTTGCAGGACGGACAGATGTGCTGGTTTTCCTGCAAATCGCGATGAAACAGCATCTGGCCACAGCTCGGGCACTTGGACCAGAGGTTATCTGGGACGTCGCGGCTGCGCGAAAAAGCCCGCATCTTCGGGCGAACAAAATTGGTAAGCCAGTTCATAGCGACGTCAATCTATCACTCCAGGGGCGGGCGGTCACTTGTCGCGGGCGCCGTGAACACCGGCTGCGAGGTCGCGAACCAACGACACGGTATCGGTGATGGTCTTTGGTGTTGCTTGTCCTTGATCATCGAGACTGGCTTCGACCGTACTGACGATGGCCGAGCCAACGACGGCGGCGTCGGCGTTTCGGGCTATCGCAGCGGCCTGTGCCGGGGTCCGAATACCAAATCCGACGGCGATGGGTAATTCGGTGTGCTGGCGCAATCGGTTAACGGCTCGGGCCACCTGATCGGCGTCAGCGCTCTTGGTTCCGGTAATGCCCGCAATGGCGACGTAGTACACAAACCCCGACGTGTTCTTGAGAACCGTGGGGAGCCGCACATCATCGGTCGTCGGGGAGGCGAGACGAATAACGCTCAGGCCGCGACTCAACGCGGGGATGCAGAGTTCATCATCGTGTTCCGGGGGGAGATCAACAATGATCAGTCCGTCAACACCAGAGGCCTTGGCGTCATCCAGGAAACGCTCGGCGCCATATGAGTAAATAGGGTTGTAGTAGCCCATCAGGATAATGGGTGTTTCCTGATCGTCCCGCCGATGGGCGGCGACGAGCGCCAACACGTCAGCGAGTGTGGTCTTCGCTTTCAACGCGCGAATGCTCGCGGCCTGCACCGCGGGTCCGTCGGCCATGGGGTCGGAGAATGGCATCCCTAGTTCGATGATATCGGCACCGGCGCCGGGCAAGGCCTTGAGGAGAGCGGCGCTGGATTTCAGGTCCGGATCGCCGGCGGTGATAAACGGAACAAATGCGGCCTGGTTTTTTGAGCGCAACCGCGCAAAGCACTGTGCAATACGCTCGGTCATGTCAGATCCACACCGAGCGCATCGGCGACGGTGAAAACATCCTTGTCCCCCCGGCCGCACATGTTCATCACGATGAGATGGTCCGCCGGGAGGGTCGGGGCAATACGCATCACATGGGCAAGCGCATGGCTGGGCTCTAGTGCCGGAATAATGCCTTCAAGTTTGCTGCACAGCTGAAATGCCTCAAGCGCTTCGTCATCAGTGGCGGAGACATATTGAACGCGGCCCTGGTCCTTAAGCCAGGCGTGCTCTGGCCCAATGCCCGGATAGTCGAGGCCAGCCGAAATCGAATGCGCTTCGTTGATTTGGCCATCGGCATCTTGCAAGAGGTAGGTGCGGTTACCGTGCAGAACGCCTGGGCGGCCTGCCGTGAGCGACGCGGCGTGTTCTTCGGTGTCGATACCTTTGCCAGCGGCCTCTACGCCGATAATGGCGACATCGGGGTCATCAAGAAAAGCGTGAAACAGACCGATCGCGTTGCTCCCACCGCCAACGCAGGCGACCAGCGTGTCAGGTAACCGACCTTCGCGTTCGGTCATTTGTTCGCGCGCCTCGCGACCAATGATCGATTGAAACTCACGGACCATTTCAGGGTAGGGATGAGGTCCCGCGACGGTGCCGATGATGTAGAAGGTGTCGTCAACATTGGCGACCCAATCGCGCAAGGCTTCGTTCATTGAATCCTTGAGCGTGCCCGTTCCTGAGGTCACCGGCCGCACTTCGGCGCCCAGCAACTTCATGCGAAATACGTTGGGTTGCTGTCGTGCGATATCCGTAGCGCCCATATACACAACGCACGGCAATCCGAAGAGGGCCGCAACGGTAGCGGTCGCGACACCGTGCTGCCCGGCACCGGTTTCGGCGATGATCCGTGTTTTGCCCATGCGCCGCGCCAACAGAATTTGGCCGATGCAATTGTTGATTTTGTGCGAGCCCGTGTGGTTCAGCTCGTCCCGCTTGAAGTAGATCGTTGCGCCGCCAAGATGTTCGGTGAGCCGGTTCGCACGGTAGAGCGGGCTGGGCCGTCCGACATAGTCGCGCAAAAGAGTGTCGAGTTCTTCGCGAAAGGCGGGGTCGTCGCGGGCGGTTTCCCACGCTTGTTCGACGGACAGAATAAGCGGCATCAGCGTTTCAGCGACGAAGCGCCCACCAAAAATACCGTAGTTGCCATCTTCGTCGGGTCCGGTCCTGTAGGAATTCGCCGTCGACATCGTTTAGAGACCTTCCGCGATCGCGAGAAAGTTAGAGATCTTTTGATGGTCCTTCACGCCGCGCATCGATTCAACACCCGAAGAGACGTCGACAAAGCGCGCATTTGACGTGGCTACGGCATCGGCCAGGTTCTCGGCATTCAGTCCGCCGGAGAGGAACCAGGGCGGTTTGCTAGAAACGCCAGACAAGAGCGACCAGTCAAACTGACGCGCGTTGCCACCAGGAAGCGCGTCGCCTGGTTGTGCCTTGGCGTCGAACAGCAACATGTCAGCTGCATCGTCGAACTGACTGGCGCGCGCGACATCGTGCAAGTCTGCGACCGGTAGTGCCTTGATAACCGCGCAGCCGAATCGATCGCCAACATCGGCGACGCGTTCAGGCGTTTCCTGGCCATGCAGTTGAATCATGGTCGGTTCGAGCGCCTCGAAGATTGCGTCTAGCGAATCGTTTGACGGATCGACTACCACCGCGACCTTACGGACGGACGCGGGGATTCTCTTGGAAAGTTCGCGTGCCGTGTCTGGTTCGACAGCGCGCGGGCTCGGCGGAAAAAAGACGAAGCCAACAAACTGCGCGCCGGCTTCAACCGCGACATCAACGCTCTCAGGCGTTGAGAGTCCGCAAATTTTGACGGCAACACTCATGAAGCGACGGGAAGTTCGGCGGTGATGGATTTTGCCGCGTCGGCCGGGTCCGCAGCGCCGGTAATAGGACGCCCGATCACAAGCACGTCGGCGCCGCGTTGCACCGCTTCTGCCGGGGTCATAGTTCTTTTTTGATCGCCCGTAGCACTGCCGTGCGGCCGAATACCGGGCACGACCAGCTTGAAATCTGGACCGCAGGCATCGCGTAAGGCGGTGATTTCTTGGGCTGAGCACACGACGCCGTCGAGCCCGGCGCGTTGCGCCAATGCGGCGAGTCGGAGGACTTGGTCCCCCGGTGTGCCTTGAACTCCGATGTCAGACAGATCGTTAGTGTCCAGGCTGGTGAGAACAGTAACGGCGAGAACCCATGGTGGGTTAGCTGATTCGTGCGCGGCATCTCGTGCTGCTTGCATCATCGCGCGTCCGCCAGCAGCGTGGACGTTCAGCATCGTCGGTGTCAGCGCACAGGCGGCGCGTACGGCGCCCGCAACGGTATTGGGGATGTCGTGAAACTTGAGGTCCAGGAAAAACGGCATGCCTTCCGGGATGATTTGGCGCACACCCGCTGGCCCGTGGGCGGTGAAGAATTCTTTACCGACTTTCAGGCCGCCGACATTGCCCTGAAGGGATTTCCCCAATGACGCGGCGCGTTCGACATCGGTCGTGTCGAGCGCGCAGAAAATGGGATTTGACTTGAACATGACGCCCCTGGGGCTTGGTAGGCTGCGGCTGTTTAACACCGAGACCTAGGTGAGGCAAACATCGTCTAGTCAGCACCGTTGACGGTCGTCTCATAGGCCAGTGTTGCCGCCGCCCAATCTTCGACGGCGGTACCAACGGATTTGAACATCGTGATGTCCTCCTGGTTCAGGCGGCCGATGGGGTCGCCACGGCACAGAGCTGGCAAATCTCCCAGCACATCGGAGTCGGCGATGACGCCGCTGGCGAGGGGTAGCAGGATATCGCCCGCCTCGGCGAAGGCGCCGTCGCGTGTATCGACAAAAATGCGGGCCCGCCGGACCGTCTCGTCGTCGGTTTCGCGCATATCCCGACGAAATGCGCCGACGACGTCGACGTGAGCGCCTGATTTGAGTTGCGCGCCACGAACCAGCGGGTCCGGGGACATCGTCGCGCAGCTGATTACATCTGCGGTGGTCATGGCATCGTATGGGTCGTCAACGGCGCGTGCGGCAAAACCTTCTTCGCGTAGATTTGTGGCGAGATCTTCGGCGCGCGCCGGCGTACGGTTCCAGATGTCGATTTCTGTGATCGGGCGGACCGCGGCGTGGGCGCGGGCGAGGTGGCTACCCAACGCTCCGGCGCCCATGACAAGAAGGCGCGCTGCGTCGGGGCGGGCGAGGTATTTGGCCGCCAGAGCCGATGCGGCGGCGGTGCGTCGGAGGGTGATTTCGGGCCCGTCGAGCGTTGCCAACGGTGCGCCGGTCGTCGCGTCGATCAACACCACGACCCCAAGGACCGAGGCCAATCCCCGTTTGGCGTTGTCAGGAAACACCGACACCATCTTAACGACCACATAGCGGCCCGCGCGCCAGGCTGGCATGACGAGCATGGCGCCGTCGGTTCCCCCTGGTAGTTCAATTTCATGGTGCTGCCGGAGTGGCGTCGTGACGCCGTCTTGGAACGCTCGCTCAATGGCGTCCACTAGGGCCGGGTATTTGAGCGCAGAAGCAACGGAGGCGGCGTCGATGTGGTGCATCAGGCTGGAGGATCGTCGCGCGCTGCAGGCAGGCGGGGCGACCCGGACGTCTTGCGGTCGGTGCCCCCGGATTGATCAAGGTTGCGCTGTAGTTCGTCCCGCTCGCGTTCGGCTTGGCGCAGGCGGGTTCGCCGTGCTCGACCGCCGCGCCAAGAGATCAGGCCGCCGGCCACCAATCCAAGAAGTGCCGCAATCAAGACCGGCAAATAGAGGGGAAGCGATAACGAGAGCGGCAGCGGGTCGAAGGTAAGGTTCACCGCATGGCGGTTTGCAACCGCAAACCAGACCACGAGGATCGCGATCGCAATGGTCACGAGATGAGAGAGAAAGCGCATGATCCGGGGCCCGAGCGTCCCGCTGGCGCTTGGCGCCTAGGCCTTAGTGGGCTCGCCCTCGGCGTTACCGCCCGGGGCCGGCATGGTGTTGAGGCTTTGCCGAAGTTCTTTGCCGGTCTTGAAAAAGGGTACGTGTTTTTCAGTGACCTGGACGGCTTCTCCGGTGCGCGGGTTGCGAGCAACGCGGGCGGCCCTTTGCTTTACGGAAAATGCGCCGAAGCCGCGCAGTTCGACCCGGTCACCGCGCGCCAAGGCGGCAGAAATTTCTTCGAAAATGGTGGAAACGATCCGCTCGATATCGCGCTGGTAGAGGTGCGGGTTCATCTCCGCGAGACGCATGATGAGTTCAGATTTGACCACCGCGTCATCCCCCCAAAAATTCGCATAATGCGCTGATTTTGCACGCTAATTCTGCGCAGGGTGCCAAACCGAAATCAGGCCGTCAAGCCTAAGTCGTTCTGAAAGAAGCGTTTTTTTGGTTAGTCCAGTAATCAGGTCGAAAAACGTTCCGGGGTCGTCTTCGCGATCAAGGTCGAGAATCGGGGTGTCGCTGGGGATTCCGTGTGTTTCGGCTAGCCATTGCAACGCCTCGCGTTCGCCGCCGATATCGTCAATCAGGTCGAGTGCAAGCGCCTGGCGCCCGGTATAGGCACGACCATCCGCAAGCCCGCGAGCAACCTCGAGCGATAGACCGCGTCGCTCGGCGAAGACCTCCAAGAACCACGTATAGATATCGTCGATCAACGATTGGGTGGCGGCCCTGGCTTCGTCATTGAGTGGTGACAAGGGTGACGGCTGGCCCTTCAGCGGCGCGCTGCGAAAGGTCTCCGAGATGATTCCAAGACGCTCCAGGAGACCGCTGATCTCAGCGGTTTCAAGAATGACACCGATCGACCCGGTGATTGACGTTTCAAGCGCATAGATGCGGTCGGCCCCCAGCGCAATCATGTAGCCGGCAGAAGCACCGACGCCGCGAATGACAGCGACCACGGGGATACCGCGGTCGCTGATGCGGCGCAGTTCACGGTAAATCGATTCGCCGCCGGTCGTCGTCCCGCCGGGGGTTTCGACAATGACCAGGACCGCCGATACGGTCTCATCGTCCGCCGCAGCGTCGAGGCCATTCAGAATGGTGTCGTCGTTGAAGACAATGCCGTCCACCGACACGCGTAGTATGTGCGCGCGGTCGCCCACCGGGTTAAACCCGGTGGCAACGGCGATGCTACCAATTACCAGCGCCGCGACGACAACAATGGCCAGCACTCGCCAGAACGCGAGACGTCGACGCAGGCGTCGTCGTGCGACGATGCCCTCTGCGTCGATCGTCATGGCGTCAGGCCCTAGGACTTATCTTCGGACTGCTCTTCTTTGTCCCGAATAGCGGCACCCAGGATGTCGCCCAGGCTGGCCCCGCTATCGGAAGAGCCGAACTGCTTGAGGGCTGCTTTCTCTTCAGCAACTTCCAAGGCTTTGATCGAAACGCTGACCTTCCGGCTGTCTGGATCGATCGACATGATCCGGGCGTCGACCTTATCGCCTGGGGCGAAACGATCGGGCCGCTGATCTGAACGATCGCGCGATAGGTCCGACCGGCGGACGAAAGCCGACCAGCCCGATGGCAGGGTTACTTCGATGCCACCTTCCTTCACCTCGGAAACCGTGCAGGTAACGGTGGCGCCCTTCTTCAGACCTTCCGAAGCGGATTCGAACGGATCGTCGGTGAGTTGCTTAATACCCAGGCTGATGCGCTCTTTCTCGATGCTGACATCGAGAACCTTCGCCTTCACCGTCTGGCCCTTCTGATATTGTGCGGCGGCCTCTTCGCCAGAGCCATTCCAGGTGATGTCGGACAGGTGAACAAGGCCATCCACGCCGTCTTCGAGACCGACGAACAAACCAAACTCGGTAATGCCTTTGATCTCGCCTTCGAGCACGGTGCCAATGGGATTGCTGGCTTCGAACGCTTCCCATGGGTTGTCCATGGTTTGCTTCAGGCCAAGGCTGATCCGGCGTTTGGCGGGGTCGACGTCAAGGATAACGACTTCGACTTCTTGGCTGGTCGAAACGATTTTGCCCGGGTGTACGTTCTTCTTCGTCCAACTCATTTCAGAAACGTGGACGAGGCCTTCAATACCCGGCTCAAGCTCAACGAATGCGCCGTAGTCGGTGATATTGGTGACGCGACCGGTGAACCTGGCGCTGACCGGGAACTTGACCTCGACGCCATCCCACGGATCAGATTCAAGCTGCTTCATGCCGAGTGAAATCCGCTGACTTTCAGGGTTCACTTTGATGACTTGAACCTTGACCGTTTCCCCGATGTTCAGCACCTCGGATGGGTGGGCAATGCGGCGCCACGCCATGTCGGTGACATGCAGCAGGCCATCAATGCCGCCAAGATCAACGAACGCACCATAGTCGGTGATGTTCTTGACCACGCCTTCGAGAACCTGACCTTCGGACAGTGTGTTGAGGAGTTCAGAACGCGCTTCCGCACGGGTTTCCTCTAGAACGGCACGACGTGAAACAACGATGTTTCCGCGACGGCGATCCATCTTGAGAATCTGGAAGGGCTGAGGCGAATTCATGAGGGGCGCGACATCACGCACCGGACGGATATCGACCTGGCTGCCTGGCAGGAATGCTACGGCACCTGAGAGATCGACGGTGAAGCCACCTTTGACGCGACCAAAGATGTGGCCGGTGACCCGTTCGGTCTTTTCGAAGGCCTCTTCCAGTTTTTCCCAGGCTTCTTCGCGGCGGGCTTTTTCGCGACTCAGAACGGCTTCGCCGTTCCGGTTCTCCATGCGCTCGAGGTAGACCTCGACGGTATCGCCCACTTTGATTTCTGCAGGTTGACCCGGCAGAGAAAATTCTTTCAGCGCAACGCGCCCTTCGGACTTGAGTCCGACATCGACGACCGCGTCGTCGTTTTCAATCGCGACAACAACGCCCTTGATTACCGAACCTTCGAGGTCCTCATTGGCGCCGAGCGATTCTTCGAGAAGAGCGGCGAAATCCTCGCCGGTATTGGTCATGGCCTCTTGCGTCGTTTCCGACATAGTTCATTTCCTTTTCTGTTTGGCCAACCGTTCGACATGAACGGGTTAAATGCCTCGAGCCGCATGAAGCACGGTCTTCCAGCACACGGGATGAAACCAAACTTTCCGCTGATAGGGCAGCCGACCGAAATGCGACGGTCCAGCTACCGTTCGGTGCCGCCAATAAGCTCCATGGCGGCCTCGAATGCCCCGTCTATATCCAAATCGGTGGTATCGAGCAAGTGGGCGTCTTGGGCCGGTCGGAGCGGGGATTCCGCCCGATTTCTGTCTCTTTCGTCGCGTGAGGCCATTTCGGCGCGCACCGCGTCGGGATCGACGGTCGGGTCCTGGCGTTGGAGTTCCTCAAGGCGCCTTTTCGCACGCACCTCCAGATCGGCATCAATGAACAGTTTGACGTCGGCATCGGGGCAAACCACCGTCCCGATATCGCGACCCTCGACCACCGCGCCAGCGGCACCTTGGGGCGGTGAGTGGGCAAAATTGCGTTGAAAATCAAGCAATGCGGCGCGAACGGGGGGGTGAGCTGAGACAATCGAGGCTGCTTTTCCGGTTTCTTCCTCGCGTAAGGCTGGATCGGACAATCCCGCGGGATCGAGGGCGAGCGCCACGGCGAGGGCAGCCTCGGGGTCAGCGGGGTCCTCGCCGGCGCGTAAGACACCCAGTCCTACCGCTCGGTAGAGTGCGCCGGTATCGAGATGTGCAAACCCCAGGGCGTCGGCCAGGCGCCGAGCCAACGTCCCTTTTCCTGCGGCAGCAGGCCCGTCAATTGCCACGATCATGAGTTGAGGGGCACCAAGTTGGCGCCCAAACCGGCCGCCAACGGCATGAAGCTCGGGAAACTCGTGCCGATCATCCGATCGTCGTCGATTGTCACGGCATTGCGAGCCGCCAGGCCGAGGATTGCAAACGCCATTGCAATTCGGTGGTCGTGGTGCGTTGCAATTTGGCCGCCCCCTGGGACATCACCTTCGCGTCCGTGGACCGCCAGGCTGTCTTCAGTAGTATCGACGTCGACACCGCAGGCCCTCAGTCCATCGGCGATAGCGGTCAGCCGATCGCTTTCCTTTACGCGGAGTTCGTGGAGCCCATGCATGACGGTATCGCCGGTCGCGTAGGCTGCCGCCACCGCGAGAATGGGATATTCATCGATCATGCTGGGCGCAACTTCGGGCGGGACATCGACCCCACGGAGCTGCGCCGAACGCACGCGGAGGTCCGCAACCGGTTCGCCGTTAAGGTCGCTGGTGTTGGCCAGCGCAATATCAGCCCCCATCTCTCGCAGGACTTCAAAGAAGCCGGCGCGAAGGGGGTTCATGCTGACCCGTTCAATCGTGATGTCTGAGCCTTCGATGAGCGTTGCGGCCACAACAAAGAAGGCAGCCGACGAAGGATCTGCGGGCACCTGCACGTCGCGACCTTTTAGTTCCGGTTGGCCAACCACGATAATTCGGCGACCACCGCTCGTTTCTTCGATCCGGATGTCGGCGCCAAAGGCGCGCAACATGCGTTCGGTGTGATCGCGGGTTGGTAGGCTTTCCACGACGGCGGTTTCACCCGGCGCATTGAGGCCAGCAAGCAAGATTGCCGATTTCACTTGCGCACTCGCGACGGTCATTTTGTGTTCAACGGGCATGGGATGTGCGGCGCCAAGGACCGTGCACGGGAGCCTGCCGTCGCGGCTCAAAAAATTCGCACCAAACTTTTCGAGCGGCGTGATGACTCGGCCCATGGGGCGTCCAGAAAGCGAGATATCTCCGCCAAAAAAAGTGCGGAATGGCATCGTCGCCGCAACGCCCATCAGGAGCCGGACTCCCGTCCCGGAATTGCCAAGGTCTAAGACTGTGCTCGGTTCGTGCAGTCCGCCCACGCCACAGCCGCGCACCGACCAGGTGCCGTCCGGTTGCTGTCTAATCTTCGCGCCGAGTGTGGTTAGTGCCGCTGCGGTGCGCAGCACATCGTCTCCATCAAGAAGGTTTCTGATCTTGGTCTCGCCAACACTCAGCGCACCAAAAATGAGTGCGCGATGGGAGATCGATTTATCGCCGGGGATGGCAAGACTGCCAATCATTGGGGCGTGCAACGGATGAGATAGAAAAGCCGTCATTTTCGACAGTTCGTTACCGCAGCAAGGCGCTGCTTTCGTCTGTCTAACACGACGCTAGCCACGCCAAAAGGAGAACGCCTGCCGGTCTGTCAGGAAGCTCAAAAAGTTTTGACAGTGCTGGGTGATCATGGCATTGCAGATTGCCCTTTTTGGGTTGGCAATCGGTTGTCTTGAGAGTGGAGGTTGGGCTGTGGCAAAACCGGAATGGGGAACCAAACGCCAATGTCAGGAATGCGAAACGAAATTCTACGACCTTGGGAAAAGTCCCATTGTTTGTCCTGACTGCGGAGCAGAACTCAAAGTGGTCGCCCCGGCGCGTCCGGCGCCAAAACCGGAACCGAAAGCAGCAAAACCGCCGCCCAAACACGACCGTCGCAAACGCGCGCCTGAGGGCGAAGAAGCAACTGACGATGATGATGAGGTCGATGACCTCGATGACGACGATACCGTCGATCTTGAGAGTGACGACGAAGACGACGACCTCGATGAGGTTGTCGAAAACGGCTATAGCGAGAAGATTGATTAGCCGGCAGGGTGCCGCTACTGGCGATAGAGCCCTCTAAGCTTTTCTGCCTGCCGCGACATACCAATGGCCAGGTCGGGAATCGGCCACTTTGGTGAAACCGGTCGCATCGCGGCGTGGGTAGATCGTCTGTTTCTGGAAGCCTTCGAATACGCCGTCGAACCCAGCAGCCCTGAGCGCGTCAACGATGTTGGTTTCGCAGACCCGACCCCAAAACGGCTCGTCATTATAGTAGGTCTGCCAGTCGCGCAGCGTTTGTTCCATGAGGTTGGGCATATGGTCGTAGCGCACCGGTACCTCGAGGTGCGCCACAACGCCGCCTGGTTTCAGAACCCGGTAGCACTCGGACATGATCCGCGGCAGGGCTTTGGTGCTGGTCTCATGCAGCACAACGAGCGAGACAACGAGATCGACGCTTTCGTCGGGAAAGTCCAAGTCTTCGCCGCTCTGTTGGGCGTAATGGACGGGAACGCCCAACGATTCCGAGCGACCATGGGCGTAACGCAGCAGCGGTGCGCCAGTATCGACCCCGTAGACCTTGGCCTCTGGAAAATACTGCGCGAGGGGCACGGTGCTTGCGCCAACGGAACACCCGACATCGACAACCGTCTGCGGGTCTAGGTCTGGATACTTCTCGAACAGGAACTGGACCAGCGTTCGACCGCGCCCCTCCATCCCGATGCCACCGGCCCCGCCGAAGTGGTAAATCGACGCGCCGCGGTCGAGAATGGCGCCAGCGCGCACATCATCGGCGCAGGTGTCGGTGTAATAACTGCCGGGCTGCCCGTGTTGATCAACCGCTGCGAGGTACCGGGGTTGGGCGAACGTCGGATCGAGGGTCAATGAACCGCGGGCTCCTTTGGGCCGAGAGCGCGAAATAAGATCTTCAAGTTGCCTGTCCACGCTACCGATGATCGTGTCCCACATGAGTTCCTGACCCAGCCGCATCAGGGAGCCCCACATCTGATGATAGGGCTCGTCCTCCATGAGACGTCGGACTTCATGCCGCGTTTTCGGCGCACGTTTGTGTTCTTTTTCGAATCTCGGGCGGGCAACATGGTCATAAATCTTATGGTTGCCTGCCGTGATCTGGGAGGAGACATGAACTTTCATGGCTTGGACGAATTGCTGACCGGCAAGCTCGTCGTGGTTGGCACGGGGCAGCATTGAATGGGGTAGGGTTTCAGCCATGGTGACCTCCGTTTTTTCTATGATGAACGCAGCGGCCCAAAGGCACAATCATGGAACTGGCGGGATCCTCAGGACCCGGGCTTGATTCGTGGCCAGAGCGGTCCTAGGTTCCGTGCCGCGGCCACCAAAAGGCCGCAACATGGGGCCATAGCTCAGTTGGGAGAGCGCTTGAATGGCATTCAAGAGGTCGGCGGTTCGAT
>Ga0055584_100001537_pt1 | contig 22671 bp, 18 predicted proteins | sample OSDHelmetaG_FD_58716 | JGI IMG/M metagenome (GOLD analysis project Ga0055584, IMG submission 58716) | Pelagic marine sediment microbial communities from the LTER site Helgoland, North Sea, for post-phytoplankton bloom and carbon turnover... | ecosystem: Environmental > Aquatic > Marine >...
CTTGAATATATAAAAACGGGCTTAGCTGCAGGAATGGATATCGATGCTTTTGCACCTCGCCTATCCTTTTTTTGGGCTATTGGTATGAATCATTTTATGGAAATTGCCAAAATGCGTGCAGGTAGGATGCTTTGGGCTAAATTAGTAAAACAATTCAACCCAAAAAATCCTAAATCATTAGCATTACGCACCCATTGTCAAACTAGCGGATGGAGTTTAACCGAACAAGATCCATTCAACAATGTTGCTCGAACTTGTATAGAAGCTTCCGCTGCTGCATTTGGTGGTACTCAAAGTTTACATACTAATGCCTTGGATGAAGCCATTGCTCTACCCACCGATTTTTCGGCTAGAATTGCAAGAAACACACAAATATATCTACAAGAAGAGACCTATATTACAAAAACTGTAGATCCTTGGGCAGGAAGTTATTATGTAGAAAAATTAACTCATGATATTGCTCAAAAAGCATGGAAACTCATTGAAGAGGTTGAAGAGTTGGGAGGTATGACCAAAGCCATAGAAGCAGGAATACCTAAATTGCGTATTGAAGAAGCTGCTGCAAGAAAACAAGCTCGAATAGACTCTGGTAAAGATATTATTGTTGGTGTCAACAAATATCAACTGGAAGAAGAAGATCCACTTCAAATCTTAGAAGTTGACAATCAAACAGTAAGACGACAACAAATTGAACGTCTTGAAGCTATTAAATCTTCACGAGACAATCAAAAAGTAAAAATAGCATTAGACCATTTAACACAAGCAGCTAAAACAGGTAAACAGAATTTATTAGCTTTAGCCATAGAAGCAGCTCGACATAGAGCTACTTTAGGAGAAATTAGCAATGCTTTAGAATCAGAATTTGGACGTTATAAAGCAAAAATCAAATCATTTTCAGGTGTGTATAGCAAAGAAGTAAAGGACGACGAATCATTTAAAAAAGCCAAAGAATTGGCAGACAAATTTGCACAACAAGATGGACGAAGACCACGAATTATGATAGCTAAAATGGGACAGGATGGTCACGATCGTGGTGCAAAGGTAGTTGCTACGGGCTATGCAGATGTAGGTTTTGACGTCGATATAGGCCCCCTATTCCAAACGCCACAAGAGGCAGCAAAGCAAGCTGTAGAAAACGATGTTCATATCTTAGGAGTTTCTTCTCTTGCTGCTGGACACAAAACTCTTGTTCCTCAAGTCATCGAAGAACTCAAAAAACTTGGACGAGAAGACATTATGGTTGTAGTAGGAGGCGTTATTCCAAAACAAGATTATCAATTTTTGTTTGACGCGGGTGCCGTTGCTGTCTTTGGACCTGGAACTAAAATTAGCGATGCAGCTATAAGCCTATTAAACATCCTTCTTGACATTTAGACTTTAAAGATTTTGAAGGATGATTTGAATTTTGTGATAGAACGAAAATTAAATAAGACAAAATTATCTTGTTTTAAAAAGTATTATTAAATTTGCATAAATAAAAGTAATTTATGTTTTCTAAAGCCTGTGAATATGGAATAAAAGCAGCTATCTATATTGCTGCCAATTCTAATGAAGGAAAACGCGTTAGCCTAAAAGGTATTGCAAAGCATATCGATTCACCTGAAGCATTTACGGCTAAAATTCTTCAAATTCTAGCTCGGGAAAATGTGATAACCTCAGTTAGAGGAATTAATGGTGGCTTTGAGATTCAAAAACATCAGCTTGAAAAAATTCAACTCTCAGATATAGTAAAGGCCATTGATGGAGATCATATTTATAACGGATGTGGTATTGGTTTAAAACAATGCAATGAACTCCACCCTTGCCCCATACATAATGATTTTAAAATCGTTAGAGACAAATTAAAAATTTTATTAGAGACCACTAATTTAAAAACACTAGCATTAGATGTCAATGCTGGTGTTTCATTTTTGAAAGTATAATTTTTTTAACCATAATTCGGATATTTTTGTCCTATTTAATCAACATAAATAATTATTATGAATAAAGAAAAAAAACTCTGGTTACTATTTGCGGCTGTAATAATAGCTTCATTTTCCGTATTGGGATATTATGGATATGAGATATATCAAGAATCCCCTCCTATTCCAAAAGCATTTATCTCAGAAAAAGGAGATGTTATTTTCACGGATAAAGATATCAAAGAAGGGCAAAATATATGGCAAAGTATAGGTGGACAAGAAGTTGGCTCTGTTTGGGGACACGGAGCTTATGTTGCACCTGATTGGACTGCCGATTGGCTTCATAAGGAAGCACTATTCTTGTTAGATCTTTTAGCTAAAAAAGCATATAATAACGAATTTAAAAACATAAATGAAGAACAGCAAGCCTTATTAAAAGTCAGGCTACAAAAGGAATTGAGAACTAATACTTATAATAAGGACGACAACACCATAACAATAAGTAATAATAGAATAAAAGCAATAAATCATTTAAGTAAATATTACAAAAGTTTATTTACAAATGACCCGGCATTCAACAAATTACGTGCTGATTATGCTATTCCAACAAATACAATCAAAAATGAGGAGAAAATGCGTAAGATGAATGCTTTTTTCTTTTGGGCAACTTGGGCTACAGTAACTGAACGCCCTGGCAGTGATGTTAGTTACACACATAACTGGCCTGCAGAGGATTTGGTTGGAAACAGACCAACGATGGATTTAATGGTATGGTCAGGTGTAAGTATCATACTTCTTATTTTATGCATAGGAATATTGGTTTTTTATCATGTAAAATCAGGAAATGAAGAAATACTCCCCCCACCGGCAAAAGATCCGTTATTAAAACAGAATATTACGCCTAGTATGATTTTAGTAAAAAAATACTTCTTTGTGGTTACATTGCTCATGGTTTTACAAATGCTTCTAGGAATCATTACAGCACATTATGGTGTGGAAGGCGATGGGTTTTACGGTTTTAAATTGGATGAAATACTTCCTTATTCTGTGACAAGAACTTGGCACACACAATTGGCCATATTTTGGATAGCAACAGCATGGCTAGCAACAGGTTTGTACATTGCTCCCGCAGTTACTGGAAAAGACCCAAAATTTCAAAAATTTGGTGTCAATTTTTTGTTTATAGCTTTAATATTCATAGTTCTTGGCTCAATGATAGGACAATGGTTTGGGGTTATGCAAAAACTAAATTTGGTCAACAACTTCTGGTTTGGTCATCAAGGATATGAATATGTAGATTTAGGCAGATTTTGGCAGATTTTCTTGTTGGTTGGATTGTTTTTATGGTTAGCCCTCATGATAAGACCTTTAATCCCAGTTATAAAACAAAAAACCGAAGAAAAAAACCTCATCTTAATGTTTTTAATTTCATGTTCTGCAATAGCTATATTTTATGCTTCTGGGCTAATGTGGGGCAAACACACCAATTTGGCAATAGCTGAATACTGGAGATGGTGGGTTGTTCATCTATGGGTTGAAGGCTTTTTTGAAGTTTTTGCTACTGTTGTTATTGCGTTTCTGTTTGTTAGACTTGGCCTTTTGAAAGCAAAAACAGCAACTTCAAATGTCCTTATCGCAACTATAATTTTTATGTCTGGTGGTATATTAGGAACTTTTCACCACTTGTATTTTTCTGGTACTCCAAAAATTGTCATGGCTTTAGGGGCTACGTTTAGCGCTTTAGAAGTAGTACCATTGACGCTAATAGGCTATGAAGCATACCATAATTATAAACTTTCTAAATCCACACAATGGATGAAAGATTACAAATGGCCTATTTACTTTATCATAGCTGTCGCTTTTTGGAACTTTTTAGGAGCTGGAATATTCGGTTTTATTATCAATCCTCCTATTGCTTTATACTATGTTCAAGGGCTAAATACAACGCCTTTACATGGACACACAGCTCTTTTTGGCGTTTATGGTATGCTAGGAATTGGTCTAATGTTATTTGTCTTGAGAAGTTTATATCGAAATGTTATTTGGAACAACAAACTTCTTAAAATATCATTTTGGACTCTAAACATAGGCTTACTTGCAATGGCGTTATTAAGTTTACTTCCCATCGGAGTTTGGCAAGCTGTTGAAAGTATTAAGCACGGTATGTGGTATGCACGATCTTCTGAACTTATGCAACATCCTTTTATGATATCGCTCAAGTGGTTAAGATCTATTGGAGACGTCATTTTTGCTATTGGGATTGTAGCAACCTGCTGGTTTGTATTTGACTTAATTATTAAAAATAAAACATCAAAAAATCATTAGAATCATGGAAAAAATAATTCAAAAACAAATAGGAAGCTATGTTGCAGAGGACTATAGAACCGCTGCGGTATTTTCAAAATATGGCATTGATTTTTGTTGTAAAGGACACAGAACTATTCAGGAGGTTTGCGATAAAAAAAACATCGACAAAACTGAATTATTAGACGCTTTGCATAACACTATGAGTTCAATATCCAATGACTCCATAGATTACAAATCTTGGCCTTTAGACTTGTTGGCCGATTACATTGAGAAAAAACACCACCGTTATGTAGAAGAAAAGACACCTATACTCAAGCAATTTTTAGACAAACTGTGCAAAGTACACGGCAACCGTCATCCAGAATTGTTTGAAATCAACGCATTATTTATTGCTTCTGCTAGTGAATTGGCAGCTCATATGAAAAAAGAAGAACTCGTACTATTCCCTTTTATCAAAAAAATGGTCAATGCCTCCATTACAGGGCAACCTATACAAACTCCCGGATTTGGAACTGTAGAAAATCCCATTGCAATGATGATGGTAGAACACGATAATGAGGGGGAACGCTTTAGAAAAATAGCAAAACTGACCAATGCCTACAACCCTCCTGCTGATGCTTGTAACACTTATCGTGTCACTTTTGCTATGCTTAATGAATTTGAACAAGATCTACATTTACACATCCATCTTGAAAACAATATTTTATTCCCTGAAGCTGCCAAACTGGAAAAACGCTTTTTAAGAGAATAATAGAATCATTTATTATTTTTAAAAACAACTGATGTAAAACAAAACACCTTTCCGATACTTATAACATAAAAAATGCATTATGAGAAAGGTGTTTTGTTTAATGTTTATCTTTGAACGAGTCAAAATGACTACTATGCACAAAACATTTGTCACTACTTGTCTTTTAAATTTTTTGATTGCGGCTTTACTCGGTTTATTATTGCGCTATGCGTTTATAAACGACATAACATTCAATTTTAGATTTCTAACTCATGCACACTCACATATAGCCATGCTAGGTTGGGTGTACTTAATGATTTTCACACTTTTTAATCATTACTTTGTAACAAACAACAAACGATTTTACAAAAATTTATTTTGGGTCACACAATTTGCTGTTGTAGGCATGTTGTTTAGCTTTCCTTTTCAAGGGTATGCTGCGGCTTCTATAACGTTTTCTACCCTCCATATTTTATGTAGCTATGTATTTGTCTTTAGGATATGGAAGGATATGAAGTTAAAAAATCGTTTAATTGAAAACAGCGCAAAGTGGGCTTTAGCTTTTATGACATTGAGTACTTTTGGCGTTTGGTGTTTAGGTCCTGCTGTGAGCCTAATGGGAAAAACCTCTGCATTTTACCAAACCGCTATTCAGTTTTTTCTACACTTTCAGTTTAATGGATGGTTTTTATTTGCTGTAATTGCCGTATTTTTTCATCAACTACAAATACAGCCTAGCAAAAATTCCAAATTGTTTTTACGATTATTAATCTTTGCTACTTTTTGTTCATTTGCATTACCTCTTCAATGGTTTGCTCCGCATTGGTCTTTGTTTTACATCAATGTTTTGGGGTGGATTTTACAACTTATCGCTTTGATTTATTTCTTAAAAATAATAAAAGAGCCTTATAAAATCATTGTTTCCAAATCTCAAAAAACAATACGATTGTTATTTGTATTTGCTTTAAGTTGTTTAGTATTAAAACTGATTCTTCAAGGCCTTTCTGTAGTTCCAAAATTTGCACAAACGCTCATTAATCATAAAAATTTTATCATCGGATTTATTCATTTAATGATGCTTGGGGTTGTTAGCGGATTCCTTTTTGCTTTTTTGCTTTTTTCAAAAACCATAAAACATTCAACAAGTCTCAATATTGGAATATATTGTTTCTTATTAGGATTTTCCTCCACAGAACTTTTATTAGCCTATCAAGGTGGATTGTTCTATTTAGGGAAAGGGCTTCTCCCTAAGTATCACTTGATACTCTTTGTAAGTAGTGTGTTTCTTCCTTTAGGAATTGCTATAATTTTATTAACCTATTTAAGACAAAAAATCAATGCCAAACAAACCCTTAAAACGTTATAAAGCTTTACAACCCTTAAGCAAAGAACATCATCACGGTTTATTATTATCGTGGAAATTACGAATGGGTTTTAAAAAAAACATTGAAATAGAACGTATGAAAACCTATGCTGATTGGTTTTACCAAACACACTTAATTCCACATTTTAAAACCGAAGAAACTCATATTTTCCCATTACTTGATGCTGATAATGAATTGGTAAAACGAGCTTTAGCTGAACACCGAAGATTGAAATACCTATTTACTATTGATAAAAACATCACCAAAGCTTTAGGTTTAATAGAAGAAGAATTAGAACAACACATTCGGTTTGAAGAACGCATCCTTTTTCCTGAAATACAAAAGATAGCTACCCAAGTACAATTACAACGTATTGAAAAAGTACACCCTCCTGATAAAAAGTTCAATGATAATCTAAATGACGAATTTTGGAAATAAGTTATTTTTTTAAACTAAAAATTTGTGGTTTCACAGTCACCATTACCCAAGCCCAATTTTGGCATCTATTAGAATCTCCTCCTTTTAAAACGTCCATAGTCTGGCTTCCAAATAATTGTGAATACCCCAATTCTGCCGAAATATATTTGTGAAGCTTATAAGTGGTCACAACATCTATTTCTGTTCCTAAATAATTATCCATTGGTTCTGAAACATTCCAAACGTTTTCTGCCGAAAAAAATAAATGAGGTAAGAGATTAAAACTGAATCTATTCTTTTTAAATTTCAGTTGAGCATAGATATCCATCAACCCCACTGAATTGATATGATTTCCAACATAAAAATAATCCATAAAACCATTGAACTTGTGATTAGTTCCAAATAAAGGATTAAACGATTTGTTTGTTTTTGAAGTATCATCCATTGCTGTACCAGATAAATATTCTGCTCCAACAACAATTTGCCAATTTTCGGAAGGCAAAACCCCCAATGCTATACCTCCATACCATGCAGAGATGTTTAGGTTATTTTGCGTCCCTGTTTGCTTATAAGCTGAAACTTCGCCAAACCACTTATAGGATTTGAAACGATAAAATATACCGAATGTCTGCATATATTGCGTTTTAAGATTTTGTTGGTCGGTTTCAAATTCGTAACCATTGTTTAAAAACAAAGCGCTTAATTTTGAATTTTCAAAGCGATACTGATACCATAGCAATTGCATATTTTTATAATTATTGACTGAATAAGCAGATCGTGCAATGGTTTCTGCATTTGAGCTTACCGATGCACCTATATGTAATTCCTGTTTTTTATTTGGTCTAATCAAAACCAAAAGAGCATCGTGACTCCTTCCCTGCTGAGCCCAATTGACTTCCCCAAAAATACGCTGATTATCATAAGATAAGACTTGACGTCCTATCCTAAAATTCCAAATACTATCAAGATGATATTGAGCATATCCTTCAAAAATTGACAATCCGTTATGCTTTTGAGTTTGATTTGTAGCTACATCTCCCCAAACGCGAATGTCTTGTGCTTTGACAACAAATGATAAATTATCATAATAAAGACCTAAATTCAATCGACTACGTTGTGACACAAAAGACACTGGATTTTGTGTATTATCCAACAAGGTATTATATCCGTTTCTGTACTCGTAACGAGGGCGCAATTCGACTCCCAAAGTTAATTCTTGAGCAAAGAATGTTTGTGCCAACATTCCGAAGAACATTACATATCTTAATCTTTTTATCATGTTTAAAGAATCTTTACAAACGGTTAGATTTCATCTACAGCTTCATTCACATGTTTGATAATATTATTCGAATTAACATTTAATCCTTCTTGTTGAAATATCAATTCACCTTTATGATTAAACACGCTTATGATATTAGAATGTGAAAAGTCTGTCGGAGAAATTTCTTTATAATTTACTGCCAAAACTGCAGCAAATTCACGGGTATTTTCTTTAGTAGAACGTAAAAACAACCATGGTTCTTCATCCATTAAATTTTCTTTAGCAAATTCCTTTAATCGTTCAGGAGTATCAACCTCAGGATCTATACTTACAAAAATCATTTTCACATGGTTTTTGGAATTTTCAGATAAACGTTCTTCAATATGGCGCATATCGGCCACCAACCGAGGACAAGCAGCTTTACAACTAGTATAAATCATTACCATTACCAAAACATCTCCTTTCAAGTCTTTAAGCTGAATGTCTTTTCCTTCTTGAGTTGTCCATGTTGAAGGTAAATTGTAAATAGATAAATCAGAAAATTCAGCATCGGAAGCTGTTTTTATTTGTTTTTTTACTTCTACCAATTTCATTTCACAAACAGGACAATTTTTTATTTCAGTATAAACTTTATCACCTTCACAATGCATTGGGCACTGGTAATTTGTATCATTCTTTGAGATTTCTAAGGGAGTTTCTTTACAAGAGATTAGTATTATTGACAAAATGAAAAATATGTATAGATAAGGTTTCATAATTTTATTTTTAGGGATTCGTTTCAATGCTTTTAGCACATCTAAATCCAAGGTTTTTAATATTAAATCTAGCTTTTATACTCCCTCGAAAGGCATAGCGCATAAAGGCTGCATAGTTCATTAAATCGGTAGCACCAATAGCAGCACTACCACAAAACAGATTGCTATCTTTATCTACATCTTTTCTGGATTCACCAGAAATCAATACCGAATTGAAGTCGATTGTCCATTCCCAAACCAGGCCATGCATATCGTAAACGCCCCAATAATTTTTAGGTGTGCTCCCTACGGTCTTTTCATCTGTTCTAGGGGTTTCGTACCAAGAGAGAATATCTTGATTATAAGAAGTTTTTAATCTTGCATCAGCGGTAGTTTCGTCTGCCATTGCTACATATTCCCACTCATCTATAGTAGGCAAACGCTTACCTTGACATTCACAATAGGCTTTAGCTACAAACCAAGACACATAAGTCACTGGGCTATTGGGATTTTCATTATTTTTAAGTAGTGTATCATTTTTAAATTGACGTAAATAATTACCATCGGCATACAGTTTTAACACATTAGATTTTTGCCATTTGGGATTTGCTTTAAGGAATACCACAAACTGTTGATTGGTAACGGGGTATTTGTCAATTTGAAAATCTTTGACTTCTACAACAGTTGAATCTCTTCCGTATAAAGGGATGTAACGGCTACCTTTAATATTTGCCATACCTTCAGTCTGTGAAAAAACTAAAGTTTGAAAAACTAAACAAAGACACATTATTCTGAAGGTATTGGCAAACATAACACTAACTATTACTATTAATTACTTTCCTTTTATTTTGTCAACCATTTGTTTGGTAACAACGGTTTTATTATTACCCCAGCTGTTATATACATAGGTCAATACATTGGCAATTTCTTCAGACGATAGCATTTGTCTGGTCATCACGTTATTGTATTTTTTTCCGTTTACGGTAATTTCTCCCGTTAATCCATTTAGAACTACGCCAATGGCTCGATCAACATCAGCATTTAAAAAATCGGAGTTTGCCAAAGGAGGAAATGCATTGGGGACACCTTGTCCCTCAGATTGATGACAAGCAAAACATGTTTGCATATAAATCTGCTTACCAAACTCCATTTGTTCTTCAAAATTTTGAGCGGGGATATTGGATTCTACAATTTCATCGGTTGTTGGCATTTCTTGTATACCAGGGCCTTCAGGAAGATAAATACCTTCATACTGTTCACCGGAATAAATTTTCTCCTGTTTTTCGCCTTGTACTTTTAACATTCCTAAAGCACCTTTATTAAAAGCTCTAAAAATGGAATGATCTACCAATATAAAAGTCCCCGGAACGTCGACACGAAATTCAATGATGGCTGCACCACCAGCAGGAATCAGTGTTGTTTGAACATTCTCATTGATCAAATCACCTCCTTCTACGTGAACTTTATCAAAAATTTCACCAATAACATGAAATGAGGATATTAGATTAGGGCCTCCATTTCCAACAAACAATCTAACAGTTTCTCCAACGTTGGCAGTTATAGCATTGTCCCCTGTTAAAGCATTTACACTACCATTAAAAACCACATAATCGGCATTTTCATCGACAGCTTTTTGCATATCAAAAGGTTGCAATCCACGTTCACCATTTTTTCCTTTGGTATAAAAATCGCCTTGCATGATGTAGTATTCTTTATCAACCAAAGGCAAGCCTCCTTCTGGTTCTACCAATATCAAACCATACATCCCATTGGCAATATGCATTCCTACTGGAGCTGTTGCACAATGATATACATACAAGCCTGGATTTAGTGTTTTAAATGAAAATACTTTTTCGTGCCCTGGAGCCACAAATGAAGATTCAGCACCACCACCAGGGCCAGTTACTGCGTGCAAATCGATGTTGTGTGGTAATTTATTGTCTGGGTGATTCTGTAATCTAAATTCTACTTCATCACCTACTCTAGTTCTAATGAAACTTCCCGGAACAGTTCCTCCAAAAGTCCAATATACATAACGTACACCGTCTGTTATTTCTCCTTCTTTTTCAAGAATTTCCATTTCAACAATCAGCTTTTTTGCTTTGCGTCTTCCTACTGGAGTCGGCACATTTGGTGGCGCCGTCAATTCGGCTATCATTTCTCGATTTACAGGAATCTCTGAGGTCTTCTCATAAGTGGTTTCTTTTTCTTTAGCACAAGACCATATTAAAATAAAAATTAAACAAGCTAATAAATTACCTTTCATCTCTTTAAGTGTATGCTTAGTGAATTTCATAATATATTTTTTTAATTCGGACAAATTTGTCTTATTTAATAATTCAAAGTTACTATGACTTGTAAGTAAAAAATATGACTTAAGTCATAAAATGAAAAAAAAGCCACAAATTGAGGTGTTTTAAAAAAATATGTAATGTTGATTAGGTAACCAATATTAGAACTCCAATAAAGAATCGTTTATAAATAAAAATGACAGATTTTAAAAAGATATACTTTTCTATTGTGCAACTTTTCTGAAATACCTCATATAATTTATTGAGCTTTCACATCAGCATATTCATCAGATTTCTTTTTAAAAACAGCATCTACATACGAACAGAGAGGTAAAATTTTCAAATCATTTTTTCTGGCAAAACCAACAGCAGCTTCAACCAACTTATAACCAACACCCTGCCCTTTTAGACTAACATCAACCTCTGTATGTTCAATGTTAATTTGATTTGAGTTCGGGTAAACATAAGTCATTTCAGCAAGTTGTTCTTCTCCTTGTTTTATAAAAAATCTACCTTTTTCTTTATTATCTTCTTGTTGTATTGTCATAATTATAAAGCCTTTTGAAATTTGCCAACTTGAACAAGCAATTGCTCGTTTAATGTTTCGTTATTGATTTTTCCTTCAGAAAAATGCTCAACAAACTGTGGTAATGAAAATACCCCTACAATATTTGCATCATGTCTTGGGAAGCGGTCTTCTGCCATTGCCAACACGGATTGTCCACCTCTTCCCCCTGGTGATGTTGCCATAAGCAACATAGGTTTTCCAAAAAAGGTTTTTGCTTCTATTCTTGACATCCAATCAAATATATTTTTAAATGCCGCCGAATAAGCGCCATTGTGTTCTGCCAAAGAAATGATAATGCCATCAGCATCCTTAATTTTATTTAATAATCGGTGAGCATTGTCTGGTTGACCTTGCATACTTTTTTCTAAATCTACACTAAACAACGGTACTTCAAAATCATTTAAGTCTAAAACCTCTGTTGTCACATTTTGAAGTAAATCAACGGTATAACTTACCAATTGCTTATTGATAGACTTTTTACTATTACTTCCCGCAAAAGCGATTATATGTTTCATAATATTTTTTGAATTTGGAGGAAATAAAGATATGGATAAAACAATAAAACAAATGACTCATAATAAAAATATATTTAAGTATTATTTTTTAGGATTTCTTTTGTACTACAACGTTTTCTTAACAAGTTTAAGTTTTGTATTTTTAGCCGTAATTAATTTATAGTTGATAATAATTTGTAGGGCAATTACCTAATAGCAACGGATTTAATGCGTTAGGGATTGAAGCGGCATCCTTTCCCTTTTTAGGGAAAGATATAGCGGAAAGCCCGACCACGTTGCAAACGTGGTAACGCCCTAATAAAAACCATAAAAAAGAATGGATATTAACTTCAATAAAAACGAAGACCATAATAAATTGTTGGTTTCTGAACTTAGGAGGCGACTTGCAAAAGTAAAGCTTGGAGGAGGGAAAAAACGTATAGAGAAACTTCACGCTAAAGGAAAGATGACAGCCAGAGAGCGTATTGATTATCTCTTGGACAACAACGCCAAAAGTATTGAAATTGGTGCTTTTGCTGGGGAAGGCATGTATGAAGAACATGGAGGCTGCCCCTCTGGTGGTGTTGTGGTAAAAATTGGTTATATCAAAGGTAAACAGTGCATAGTTGTTGCTAATGATGCTACTGTAAAAGCAGGAGCTTGGTTTCCTATTACAGGGAAAAAGAATTTGCGTGCTCAAGAGATTGCTATAGAAAATAGACTCCCTATCATTTATTTGGTAGATTCGGCAGGAGTATATCTTCCTATGCAAGATGAAATTTTTCCTGACAAAGAACATTTTGGTCGTATTTTTAGAAATAATGCCATAATGAGCAGTATGGGAATCACTCAAATTGCAGCAGTAATGGGGAGTTGTGTGGCTGGCGGAGCATATTTACCTATAATGAGTGATGAAGCTCTTATTGTTGATAAAACGGGGAGTATTTTCTTGGCTGGAAGCTATTTAGTAAAGGCTGCTATTGGTGAAAGTATTGACAATGAAACCTTGGGTGGGGCTACAACCCATTCGGAAATAAGTGGGGTTACCGATTATAAAGCTAAGGACGATAAGGACGCCTTAGATAAAATCAAAAATATTGTTGATAAAATTGGAGATTTTGACAAGGCTGGTTTTAATCGAGTTGATTCTATCAAACCTAAAGAAAATCCTGAAGATATTTATGGCATTCTTCCTAAGAGTCGTGCCGATCAATACGATATGTATGACATTATAAAACGATTGGTAGATAATAGCGAATTTGAAGAATACAAAGCTGGTTATGGCAAAACTATTATTACTTGCTATGCGAGGATTGATGGTTGGGCAGTGGGTATAGTAGCTAATCAACGTCATATTGTAAAGACTAAAGGCTCAAAAACCAAACCTGCTGAAATGCAATTTGGTGGTGTCATCTACAACGATTCTGCTGATAAAGCAACGCGATTTATAGCCAATTGCAACCAAAAGAAAATCCCATTGGTTTTCTTGCAGGATGTCACAGGATTTATGGTGGGGAGTAAAAGTGAACATTCTGGTATCATAAAAGACGGTGCCAAGATGGTAAATGCTGTGAGCAATTCGGTGGTGCCAAAATTTACTGTCGTTATTGGTAATAGTTATGGAGCAGGGAATTATGCCATGTGTGGAAAAGCCTACGACCCAAGATTGATTTTTGCTTGGCCGAGTGCTGAACTTGCCGTAATGAGCGGTAATAGTGCTGCTAAAGTTTTGCTTCAAATAGAAAAAGCCTCTTTAGAAAAACAAGGAGAAAAAATTACCAAAGAAAAAGAAGAAGAGCTTTACAACAAAATCAAAGCACGATATGACAACCAAGTCTCTCCATATTATGCAGCAGCACGATTGTGGACAGATGCTATAATTGATCCTTTAGATACTCGTACATGGATAAGTATGGGTATTGAAGCAGCCAACCACGCTCCTATTGAAAAACCTTTTAATTTGGGTGTTTTACAAGTTTAAATTGTTCAATCCCTTAAAAGCCTTGTGAAATACATCATTTTCATAAAAATGATGTATTGATCAAGGCAAGGGTTTTATTGCGTTGAATTTTTTGATTTTCTGTCTCAACAAACTTATTTACACTAAAGATTTCCTTAGGCACTTCGTATTTGTCTAAATTTTCAAAAGCTTTTTTGGATAAGTTATTGGCATCTCCCTCAACCACCAAAATCAATTTTTCACCTAAGCGATCATCGGGTATACCTATTACAAAAAAACGTTGAGAAATATAGGATTGTAATTTGCGTTCAATTTGTTCAGGATGCAATTTTATTCCTCCCGAGTTAACCACATTATCAAGCCGTCCTAAAATTTCAAATTCAGTAGGTGAATACAATTCCACTACATCATTGGTTTCAATTTTCCCATTGGACAAATGTGGTGCATTTATTACCAAACATCCTTTTTTGTTTTGTGAAATTTCAACACCAGTCAAAGCTTTATAATGTTCAGATTCAGCACACTTTCCATTAATAGGTTTTATAGCAATATGACTTACAGTTTCGGTCATTCCATAAGTTGCAAATATTTTTGTTGTTAAGGGTTTTATTGATTTTAACAAAGGTTGAGATACAGGAGCTCCACCAACAATAATGATGTCTATTTGTTCTGCTATGTCCAAAGAATTCTGCAATTGTAGAGGTATCATTGCACAAAAGTGATAATGTTTGTTTTGTGGTATTTTCAATGAACTTTTAGGCTCTACAACATCCAACTCTAAGCCTAAAATCATGGCACGAACCAACATCATTTTTCCCGCAATAAAATTGGTTGGCAAACAGTGTAAGGCTGTAAACCCTGGTCGTAATCCAAAAGCATCACCTGTAGCAATGGCAGAATTTACCATAGCTTGTTTTTGAACTTTAATGGATTTTGGTTTACCTGTTGAGCCCGAAGTTTTAACTTTAATAAACGGTTTGTCGTCCAACCAATCCAATAAAAAATCACCCATAACCTGTTCAAAAGGTTCTCCTTCTTTTATAAAACTATAAGCAACTTCTTTTAGTTCCTCAGCGTTAAACGAATTGCCATTCAGTTTAAATCTATTATGGATTTTATCAAAAGTTGGTATCATATTTGAATTAAGGGTTTAAGGTTGAATTGTTGGATAATATTTTAAAGCGCATAAAGTTAAGATTAAATATTTAAAACGTCTATATTTGACATAAAGCCCAGACTATGAAAAAAACGTTTTTATATCTACTTATTTTACCGTTTTTAAGTTTCTCACAAAATTTTTCGGATGAAGATTACATTTATCTTAAGCGGGAGGAATATATAAATATCAAGTTGAAAAACCACACATTTGATATCACCAAGACAATTTCTGAGCAGGCACAATTTCAAAGTTCAAATAAATTATATTTTGCAAATGAATCTATGATATTTGATGGTTTTACAAGTATTGAAGATATAGAAGCCTACACCTACCTACCCGACTTAGACAAACGTATTGATGTAGATTACATAGAAAACAAACGAGTCTTTGATAATGGTATTTTTTATAGTGACCAAGAACTCAAGAGCTTTGTTTTTCCTGCAGTAAAAAAAGGAGCTATAACCCAGCTTAATTACAAAAAAATCATCAAAGACCCTCATTTTTTGGGAATGTTCAGATTTGGGACTTTTGTTCCAACAAAAAAAGCCAAATTGTCTATTGAATTCCCCAACAATGTCACCATAGGATATATTGATTTCAATACAGAAAACACTAATATCGTTTTTAAAGAAAACAAACAAAAAAACACTACAATTTATACTTGGACAGCAGAAAATATAGAAGGTTATCAGCACGAAGCCGATAGCGAATCATCCATTTACTACTTACCCCATATCATTGTCCATATAAAAAACTATACATCAGGTGGCAAAGTTATAAACGTTTTAAATGATGCTTCAGATTTATATAAATGGTATAGCTCTTTGGTCAATCAGATTTCAGAAGATGATTTAAGTGGTGTTTATGAGATTGCAGATCAGATAACCAAACACAAAACTAGTAAACGTGAAAAGGCAGAAGCTATTTTCAACTGGGTACAAAACAATATTACATACATAGCTTTTGAAGATGGTCTGGGTGGATTTGTCCCTCGAGGAGCTTCCAGCGTTTGTAGTAAGCGATATGGAGATTGCAAAGATATGGCCAATGTATTGTATGAAATGCTTAACCACGTTGGAATAGAAGCCTATAGAGCTTGGATTGGTACAAGAGACCGACCATACTCATACCATGAAGTCCCTACCCCAATAGTAGACAATCACATGATTACAGCTGCTGTATTGGATGGAGAGACCATTTTTTTAGATGCAACAGACAGCTACGTTCCTTTCGGTATGCCCAGCAGTTTCATTCAAGGTAAAGAAGCCATGATTGGTATTGACCAAGACAACTTTAGACTTGAAATTGTCCCCATACAAAAGCCTAAACAAAGTAAAACCATTGTTGAAAGTACTTTTAAGTTAAACAACAAAAAACTCTTGGTTAAAGAAACCCGAAAAATGACAGGATATGACAAAGTCGATTTCATAACCAAACACAATTTTGAAAAAAACAATAAAACAGATGAAGAATTTTTGAACACCACACTGTCTTTAGGTAACAACAAGACCAAGTACAACAATATCAAGAAATCCAATTTTGACAATAGTCAATCTCCTCTTAGCATTTCATACGATTTAGACATTAATAACTATGCTAAAAGTATAGGCAATAAACTATATATCAACCTAAATATAGACAAAACGTTATCCAAGAGTAAGATTGAAATCGAAGGACGTAAATTCAGTAAGAAAATAGACCATAAATATCAAAAAGAGTTTACCACAATCTTTGAAATCCCTCAAGGTTTTAAAATCAATCATATACCCGAAAACTTAAATTTTGATCATAAAGATTATGGTTATAACATCACCTACGAAGTTGACAATAATGTCATCATACAACATAAAACTTTACGATTAAACACTTTAAACATTAAAAATGAAGACTTTGAAACTTGGAATACATTCATAAAAAGCCTAATAAAAGCATACAAAAAAAGTATAATCTTAGAACAACAATAAATGATAAAGCATATTTTTTTAGCATTGCTCTTTATAGTGAGCAGCAATTGTTTAGCACAATTTCATATAACCTACAAATGGGAAAGCAATCCAAAACTACATGAGCTATCAGAAGAAGACAACAAACTTTCTTCTGTTGGTATATTAAAGAAACACATTGTAGAATATTTTGCACAAGATACTGAAGGCATTCCCACTCGATACGAAACAGAGCACACTATTACTAGAGTCAACGACGATAAAGGCATTGCCAGACACAATACGGTATATATTCCAATGTATGAAGTCAAACAAGTCGTTGATATCAAAGCAAGAACGATTAGTCCATCAGGCAAGATTACTGTTTTGAACAAAGACAACATCAAAGAAATCAAAAACGTTGAAGAATATGGCGACTTTAAGATTTTTGCTATTGAGGGAGTTGAAAAAGGTTCTGATATAGAAGTCCTTTATACTGTTGAAAAAGATTTTGATATGTATGGTTCTGAAGTCATACAACAAAATTATAAAATCAACACGGCAGAGTTCATTTTCATTACAGACAATCTTTATTCCAATATTAAGGCTTATCGTGCTAAAGAGGAGTTTAAAGATGCAGTTATCGATGATAAACTCGCAAAAACTTTAACACTAAGCAACATTCCTGCAATGATTGAAGAGGAATATGCCACCCCTGATGCCAACAGAATAGCCGTAGTATATCAATGTTTTCCTCCAAGACAACGTATAACCCAAGAGATGTTTTGGGATAATATAGCATACAATGTTGGAAGTCAATTTTTCCCAAATAGCATTCTCCCAAAGGCTATGGAAGACGTTCAAATCATCCTTGATGGTGAAACCAATATTTCCAATTTTGAAAAAGCTTCAAGAGTTGACAACTTCATCAAAAACAATTTTAATGTTATTCAAAACAACAATGAAGAGCTCATTAATTTAGATTACATTTTAGAGCATAGAGCCTCAAGCGATTATGGCATTTTAAAGGTTTATGCCCAATACTTAACAGCATTAGAAGTTGAATTTGAAATTGTACTTACGGCCAGCCGATTTGAATATAAATTTGACCCAGAATTCTTCAATCCCAATATGCTCAGAGCATTTCTCATTTATTTACCTCAGGAGAAAAAATACATTGCTCCAGATCGTATAGATTATCGTGTTGGTGAAGCTCCAGCAAATATTCTTGGCAATAAGGCTATGTTCCTAAAAAATGATCTTTCATATTATTTCAAAAAAATTGAAGAAAGCGATCCTAATTATAGTCGAGTAAAACGGATCACAGACATTACATTTGACGAAGATTTAAGTAAAGCTATAATTAGTATGCATCAAGAATACACTGGACATTGGGCTACTACCAATCGAGCTATATTAAGTCTCTCCGGAGATCAAGCGATTAAGGAATTTAAGAATTACCTAACAAGTTCTGGTGTTGAAGATAAAGAAATCATTTCGTATGAAATATTAAATGATAATATGAACCAAACCGAATACAATATTCCATTTGTAGTAAACTCTAAAGTATCTTCTGAATCGTTATTAGAAGAAGCTGGAGATAGTTATATCTTTCAAGTGGGATTGATTATTGGAACTCAAAGCGAACTTTATCAAGAAACTGAACGCGTGAATCCTATTGAAATGCAGTATCCAAACCAATATGATTATACCATAACGGTAAATATTCCTAAGGGATATACCGTTGAGGGGCTCAGTAGCCTACAACTCAATAAAAGCTACAAAAACAGTCAGGGACAAAAAATAGCCAAGTTTGAGTCTAATTACAAACTTAAGAAAGACAAGATTATCATCACTATTCAAGAGTTTTACAAGACTCATGAATTTGATATGGATCGTTATGAAGAGTTTAGACAGGTCATCAATACTGCATCAGATTTTAACAAAGCAGCAATACTCTTCAAACCTGAATAACAAATAAAAAAGCGACTTAAAAAAGTCGCTTTTTTATTAAACTTCAATAATATTTTCTTTGTTAACAGGCTCTTCTACTCTACCAAAAAGTTTGTCTCTCCAATTTGTCCATTTATACTTTTTAGCAAAAATAAGCAGCAAAATAGGAAACAAAACAAATACAGGCATAAATACATCTACAAAACCAGCTTCTGTTGGTTGTGAAGTATCTTTCAATACCGAATATGTTTGAAAAGCAGTCCAATCTGCTGTGACCAACAGAGCGGTAAATAAATTGTTGGCTGCATGAAATCCTAAAGCCAATTCCATACCTTCATCCATAAGAGTCATAACGCCTAAAAACAATCCTGTTCCTATGTAATAAATCATTATGATATACCCTAATTGTTTTACCTCTGGATTGGCAATATGCAACATTCCAAACACGAATGAAGTTGTCAATAAAGGCACCCATTTTGTTTTGGTCAAGACTCCTAGTCCTTGCATCATATACCCTCTAAATAAATATTCTTCAAAACTAGTCTGTAATGGAATCATCACTATGGCAATAACACATAAAATGAGAAAAGGTTTTAACTGGAAATTAATTTCATAATGTTCAGGAGACAAAACAAAGTCTAATAGCGTTAATCCCGTAGAAAGCAATCCCCAAAGTGCAAAAGCAAACCAAAAACGCTTCCAATCTATCTTGTTTCTTGCCGTTGTAAGTTGAGTAATAGTCTGTTTATGAAAGACTTTTGCTGCAAAAAACACTCCTACCAATCCCACAGCAAAAGATAATAGCATTAAAAACAGATTCAAATTTGGTTCAAGCAAAGACATCATTTCAGTTTCATTCATTTCAAACAGATTGCTCCCGCTGTCTATAGCCTTGTATATTGCCAATACGGTATAGGGTATTTGCCCTACAATTACGGCTAAAACTATTACTAGAAATCCTACCAAATACCTCCACCAATCATGTAATACATTAAATGTTTGTGCTATATACATATTTTATAAATTAAAATTCCAATTTAAATTATTATCATACTTCAAAGTACCATTTTTCACCAACAATGGACTATCAAAATTATTGGTAAACAAACTTCCTGTTCCCAAGCCTTGTGCCATAGTATTTCCTAAAGTATAGGTCCATTGAGCAATTGCATTAAGACCTACATTACTTTCCAAAGCACTTGTAATCCACCAGCCTATGTTTTGTTTTTCTGCAATATCAATCCATTCTTGACTACCATTCCAACCACCAACAAAGCTAGGTTTTAAAATGATATATTGCGGTTGTATGGTTTGTAGTAATTTTTGTTTTTCTGTTACAGTAAACACCCCTATCAATTCTTCATCTAAAGCGATAGGTAAAGGAGTCTCTTCACAAAGTCTTGCCAATTCCTGAGGCTGTCCTTGTTTTATCGGTTGTTCTATAGAATGCAAATCAAGTTCAGACAAATATTTTAGTTTTTCTAAAGCTTCTTTGGGCAAAAAAGCTCCATTAGCATCCACCCGTAACTCTATGTCTTTTTTAGAAAAAGTGTTTCTTATAGATTTCAAAAGATTTAATTCTGTTTGAAAATCAATAGCACCAATTTTCATTTTGATGCACTTAAATCCCATTTCTATTTTTTCTTGGATTTGTTGTTTCATAAACACTTCATCTCCCATCCAAATCAGACCATTGATTGCAATTGAAGTCTTACCTTGTGTAAATTCGGAAGGAAATAATTCAAAAGGCGTTTTGCTTTCTAAAGATCTAAAAGCCATTTCTAATCCAAACTGAATACTCGGGAACTCAAGATTTGCCTCATATAAATGAGATAATCCTAAATGAATATTTTCACACGTCCATTTAAGCTGAGCTTCATAATCATGTCTATCATCTGCACTCAATCCTCTTAAGATTCCACACTCTCCAATACCTTTTTGTTCAGCATCTTCAAGAACAATAAACCATGTTTCTTTGGTTTTCAATATTCCACGAGAAGTTCCACTAGGACGTTTAAAGTCGAGAATGTATTTGTGGTAAGTGGCTTTCATTTTGGATTTAAGTTATTTTGATTATAAAATAATTTTGTTTTCAAGAATTTCAACTCTCTATATATTAAAACTCATTCGTTTACAAAAACATCAACAAAACAATGATAAAACAAGAAACACAACATGTTTAACCATCTCGAAAACGTTTAGGATAGAAAACACAAGATGTAAGTTTATAAAGGCGCAAATATCTCACTAAAAGCCTGAATTTCCAAATATCAAAAAGTTTTAAGAAAGGGTAAAACCATAAAGTTTTTTGATATAAAACAAAATAAATACTTGAGGTAACGTTTCTTTTGAATTTTACCCACAATATCTTTCAAATATTAGTTATAAACCCTGAAGAGTTGAAAAAAAATTTTTATTTTTAACATACAATCAATATAAAGCAAAAATCAATGAAAAACATATTATTGCCCACCGATTTTTCTGAGAATTCTTGGGAAGCCATCTTGTATGCTATAGACTTATTTCAAGACGCTCCATGTAAGTTTTACTTAATGCATTCGTATGAACCTCAAGTTTCTGCACCTTCTACGGCAGTAACGTCCAAACGTGCTCACTCCATAATTATGGAAGCTACAAAAAACGAAGCTATTCAGGGATTAGAAAAGATAAAAAATAAAATTAACGCTCTTACATTAGACGAAAACCATTCGTTTGAAACCACCATAATCAATGATTACTTTGTCAGCGCTGTTAAGACAAAAGTCCAAGAGCTCAATATCGATGCCGTTGTTGTTGGAACCAAAGGAGCCAGTGGGCTAAAAGAAGTGACTCTTGGTAGTAACACAGCAAATTTGATAGGAAAACTTCCTTGTCCTATCATTGCTGTTCCTACAAATGCATCTCTTAATTCTGTAAAAGAAATTGGTTTTGCTGTGGATTACTCTATTCAATCTTATGACAAAGGTTTAGAATTATTAAAAGACATTGCAGAACATTATGAGTCTAAGATTTCGGTAGTTCATATTTTAAATAAAAACAAAGAGTTAACTCCTGAAATGATATCTAGTAAAATTGAACTAGAAAATTACCTAAAACCCATACCCACTGAATTTTTTCACCTAACCGATGTTCCTATTGAGATGGGGACTAGAATTTTTAGTGAAAGTAGAAGACTAGATATGATGTGTGTTATTGCCAAAAAACACGGCTTCTTTGAAAAGCTTTTCAATAAAAGTCAAAGTAAATCTATAAGTCATCATGCTAAGGTTCCTTTAATTATATTCAACGAATCTGAATTTTAAGAAAAAATCAGTCCACCATAAATTGTTTTATGGTGGATTTTTTTAATATCTCAAAGTTCGATAGACTCTCCTATTTCCAATAACATTAAATCTTTATTTTTTTCAAAAAACTTTCGTTTGGCTTCTTCATGATCAATTTCTATATAGCCAAAAGTATCAAAGTGGTAACCTAAAACTTTGTCACATTGCACGAAATCACTTGCTAAAATAGCATCATCAACCCCCATTGTAAAGTTATCTCCAATAGGTAAAATGGCTAAGTCTAATTTGGTTCGCATGGGGATTAGTTTCATATCCATAGTTAAGGC
>Ga0055584_100001538_pt1 | contig 22662 bp, 22 predicted proteins | sample OSDHelmetaG_FD_58716 | JGI IMG/M metagenome (GOLD analysis project Ga0055584, IMG submission 58716) | Pelagic marine sediment microbial communities from the LTER site Helgoland, North Sea, for post-phytoplankton bloom and carbon turnover... | ecosystem: Environmental > Aquatic > Marine >...
TACTAGGTGATTATAGTAATCTAACTTTTTAAGAAGATTCATTAAATTGAGTTAATTCTCAAAGAATCATTTAAGGGTTATGCACATTTGTAGTGCAAATAATATATATTCTTAATAATGCATTAAAAAACACTATAATAGTAGCACCAAATCATGCAACATACTGATTTATATACATATAAAACATTGGTCATTTTTTGCGCAAATTAATAAATACAGTCGAAAATACAGTGATTTAGTCGTTATATAGATTCTTTTCCACAGAGTTATCCACAGCTTTTGTGGACAAACTCCGTGTTTTTAAATTTCAATTTTTCAGTGGAAAAAAATGTCAACTCTTTTATCTCAAAAATCAGCCTTTTTTATAAAATTTTTCGTTAGAAAATCGGCTATAGTTAGCCCTGATTTTTCACACCTCAGCATTTAGACGGACATTGAAATAATTGTTCAATAATCGACCAATCTTTATCAGAAACAGATGAAATCTGACCTGATCCTACAAGTTGCCGTGCCTGCTCCTGTAATGGGCACATTTGATTATCTGCTCCCGAAGAACATTCCACAAAATCTAGTACAACCGGGCGTACGGGTCCGCGTCTCCTTTGGGCGTCAGCGTGCCATCGGTGTAATCACTGCCATAACATCAACCAGCGATCTGCCAAGGAATAAGTTAAAACCGATCATAGAGCTCATAGATGACGCGACACTTATCCCACAGGAGTTGCTGACTCTACTTCAGTGGGCAGCCAGTTATTACCAGTACCCTATCGGTGAAGTGATCGACGCTGCCTTGCCCGCTTTATTGCGACAGGGAAAATCAGCAACACCAAAAGCGGAGATAGTTTGGAAGACACGGCAGCAGCCGGATGACGATATTACACAATCACTGGCCCGCGCCCCAAAACAACTGCAAATTTATTCTTTGATAAAAGAACACAGTAACGGTATCAGCGCTGAACGATTAAATACGCTGACCAGCAATTGGCGCAGTGCTGTAAAAGGCTTACTGGAAAAAGGTATGCTCGAGGAAAAAATATTACCCTGTCTGGCAAGCTATATAGAAACACCGCAAGCTGGTCCAAAATTAAATGAAGAACAGACCAGCGTCGTTAACGACATCAGCAATAATCCGGGTTCTCATACCATCCATCTCGTTCATGGCATCACCGGTAGTGGTAAAACCGAGGTCTACTTGCATCTCGCGCAATCAATCCTGAATAAAAACCAGCAAGTATTAGTCCTGGTACCTGAGATCAGCCTGACCCCTCAGTTAACAGCGCGGTTTGAACAGCGTTTGGGATTAACCGTGGCCACGATTCATTCCGCTTTAAATAGTCAGCAACGTTTATGCTCATGGCACTGCGCTCGCACCGCTCAGGCTCAACTGGTCATCGGCACGCGCTCTTCTATCTTCACACCCATGCCGAACCTCGGTTTGATCATCATCGATGAAGAACATGACGGTTCTTATAAACAACAGGAAGGTTTTCGCTATAACGCACGTGATCTGGCACTTGTCAGGGCAAAAAAATTAAACATCCCGGTCGTATTGGGCAGTGCAACACCCTCACTCGAATCACTACATAATGCAAACAAAGCACGTTATCAACTACACAAACTACACAGACGTGCAAATGACTCAAAGCCAACTCGCATCGAATTAATCGACATGTGCAGCCAACCACTGACTGAGGGCATCTCTGCGAAATTATTAGATAAAGTCAAACAGCACATCGGCAATGATGGACAGGTTCTTTTGTTTATCAATCGTCGCGGCTACTCGCCTCTAATCATGTGTCACGATTGCGGGTGGACCACACATTGCGCCCGATGTGATGCACACATGACTTTTCATAAAAAACAGAATCTGTCACGCTGTCACCATTGTGGCGCAGAAGCACCAGCACCCACCCGATGTGGTGAATGTGGCAGCGCTGAACTACTGGCCATTGGTCTTGGTACTGAACGCATCGAAACCGTCTTGAAAGAACTATTCCCCGATACCGGCATCAATCGTATCGATCGTGATACGACACGCAATAAAGGGGCATTACAGGATAAGCTTGAACAGGTACATAGCGGTGAAACGGGAATATTGATCGGCACACAGATGCTGGCCAAAGGACATGACTTCCCGAACGTCACCCTGGTTGCGGTACTCGATACAGACCAGGCTTTATATAGTGCAGATTTTCGAGCCGCTGAGCATTTAGCCCAGCTCATTATCCAGGTGGCCGGGCGCGCTGGACGCGCCGAAAAAGCCGGTGAGGTTGTTATTCAAACACATCACCCGGATCACCCTCTATTACAGACACTCATCCATCATGGCTATGAACATTTTTCAGAAGCTGCCATAGAAGAACGCCAGCAGGCTAATTTCCCACCGCATAATCACCTCGTGTTATTGCGCTGTGAAGCAATCAAAGTTGAACAAGGTCATCAGTTTATGAATGCGGCCAAGCAATCTTTAGGACAGATCCCCTCTTCCTGTGAGCACTATGGACCACTACCTGCACCTATGGAAAAACGCGCAGGGCGTTTCCGCAGCCAGATTATCCTGCAGTCGAACAACAGGAAAGATATACACCGGACACTACAGCAATGGCTACCACAATTACGCCAGCTCAAAGAAGCCAGAAAAATTCGCTGGTCTATCGATGTGGATCCATATGACACGTATTAAATCAGCCTGATTGAATCATAGCGATTCACTAATTAGTGTAAAATCGCACATCACAATAATCACTGACAACGAAACATAGTCTCTTGAAATCAATAATTGAAACACTACTGCAGCAAGCCATCACCGCTTTACAGGAAGCCGGCTCGCTCGATGCCTCTATAGCGCCCAACATACAGGTCACACGAACCAGAGATAGCGCCCATGGTGATTTCACTTCCAATCTGGCGATGATGTTGGCCAAATCAGCTGGAAAAGCACCGCGTGAGTTTGCTCAGGAGATAATTGATGCCATCCCCGAAAACAACACTATTCATGAGTCTGAGATTGCCGGTCCAGGCTTCATTAACTTTTTTCTGGATCAGGATACTTCGCTAAATATTATTCGCGACATACTGGAAAAAAATCAGACTTATGGAACCAGTGACATTGGCAAAAACGAAAAGGTGCAGATCGAATTTGTCTCTGCCAATCCTACCGGACCATTGCATGTAGGCCATGGTCGCGGAGCCGCTTATGGTGCGACTGTAGCATCACTGATGCGTGCAACCGGTTTTGATGTTGACTGCGAATATTATGTCAACGATGCAGGCAGGCAGATGAATATACTCGCTGCCAGTATCTGGTTGCGCTACCTGCAGGAAAACGGGATTCAAATCCCGTTCCCAAGCAACGGTTATAAAAGCGAAGCCTATATCTACGATATCGCGCGTTCACTAAAAACACAGCACGACACCGCTTTTTTACACAGCGCCGATGAGGTAATGAAAAACATCCCTGTGGATGAACCTGAAGGCGGCGACAAAGAAAAACACGTCGACGCCTTGATAGAACGGGCAAAACTACTACTCGGTGATGATGATTACCGTCTCGTGTTCAAGGCCGGATTGGACGCCATCGTTGAAGACATACGCAACGATCTGGAAGACTTTGGCGTGGTTTACGACAACTGGTATTCAGAGCAGTCACTTGCCGACCGCGACCTCATCATCAAAGCGGTTAAGCAATTACAGGATGCCGGACATATCTATGAGAAAGATGGTGCACAGTGGTTCCGCTCTACAGATTTTGGCGATGAAAAAGATCGCGTGGTCATTCGCGACAACGGGCAAGGCACTTACTTTGCATCTGATATCGCATATCACCTCGATAAATTTGCACGAGGTTATCAACGTGTCATCAACATCTGGGGAGCAGACCATCATGGTTATGTGCCACGCGTCAAAGCAGCACTCACGGCTATGGGAAAAGATGAAGATAAACTCGTAATCCTGCTCGTGCAGTTTGCCAACCTATATCGTGGCGGTGAACGCGTCGCGATGTCTACACGCTCCGGTTCGTTTGTTACCTTGAGAGAGCTCAGGAAAGAAGTCGGTAATGATGCAGCACGTTTTTTCTACGTGATGAGAAAATGTGAACAGCATATGGATTTTGATCTGGATCTGGCTAAATCACAGAGCAATGACAATCCGGTGTATTACATCCAGTATGCGCATGCTCGTGTCTGTAGCGTGCTCTCGCAGCTAAGCGACAAACAGTATATTCACGATGTGGAAAATGGCAATCAAAATCTGAAACTGTTGATAGAAGATCAGGAAACAGATATCTTAAACAAGCTCGCCAAATATACTGACGTAATCGAAAATGCAGCATTGAATGGAGAGCCTCATACGCTGGCCCATTATCTGAGGGAACTGGCAAATTTATTTCATACCTATTACAACGCTCATCAGTTCATCGTCGATGATGGCAATTTAAGAAACGCACGACTGAACCTTATCTGCGCCACAAGACAGGTAATCAAGAATGGTTTGTCCTTACTTGGTGTTAGCGCACCTCTGAGCATGTAAGGATGCCTGCTGATTACAAATCGATGGGAACCCCGCCAGAAAAAAAACCGCTATCCGGTTTTGTCTGGTTATTGGGCGGATTAGCGATTGGCCTCTTCATCGCTTTACTGGTCTACCTCGATAAGCAACCTGAGAACTCTGTCAGCTTTAATGAAGCGGTTCAGATCGAGCTAGAGAAACTAAAGAAAAAATCAGCAACAGCAGAAAAGCAAAAATTACCCACACAAAAGACTAAAACGACATTTGATTTCTTCACACTCCTTCCAGAGATGGAGGTTTTCATACCGGAGAGCGAGTTAGAATACTCCGGTTCTGACAACGCATCTGATGAACACGATATCGACGAAACCGGAAAATCATACATACTCCAGGCTGGCTCTTTTAAGAATTCTGGTGATGCTGAACGTTTAAAAGCAACCTTGTCTTTGTTGGGACTGGAAGCGGATATACAAACTGTCACTGTTAACAACCAACGATGGCATCGTGTTCGAACAGGACCATACACAACCACCAAAGACTTATACAGCAGCCTCAACCTTTTAAAACAGAACGGCATCAAAGCACTGCCGCTTGAAATCAAACCAGATTAGGTAAGAAACCGTCAGCCTATATACCTCTTTTTGTATAGCCTGATCTGTGCTAATATGTCGCGCTTGCTGTCGGCATATAGCAGTTAATTTATATATTAATCAACAATTTACGACAACAAGGCGATGTCGCTCTATCACTTTGGGGCTTATGTAACGGGCGATTTACGCTCATATTAAATTAAGAAATTCGGAGATATTTATGGCTTTATTTGATGATGCATGGATGAAAGGCTTCCAGGAACAATGGAACGCAGAACCTGGTCTTTTTGAAGCACTAGGTAAGATAAATTTCAACTCAGTTATCGGTTATGGCTTTAAGGGTGATGACAAGCCAATTGGTTTTGTCGCTATTGAAAATGGCGTATGCACAGATGCTGGTGCATACGATGACCGTGAACTTAACTGGGATCTACGCGCAGATCAGAGCAACTGGGAAAAGTGGCTGAAGAAAGAATTAGGCATGACCGGTTTAGGTCTGGCCTATGCAACAGGGAAATTAAAATTTGCTGTCGGTGATTATAAAGCAATGGTCTCAGATCCACGCATGGCGGGTCCTTTCATAAAAAGCTTCGCAGCTATGGGTCGCGTATAAACTACGGCCACTTGAAATACAAACACAAAAAAAGACCGCGTAACAGCGGTCTTTTTTTTGCATTAAATTTCATTAGCATATGTCTAGATGGTCGCATTAACTTCTATCTTCTTATCTTAAGCCAGACAAATAATCGATTTATAAATTCCGGCTGAGACTTAAACAGTACTATAGCGATGACAACGTTTAATATCGTCGTGATCAGTAACAGTTGCGCAATCGAAATGCCATTCCCCAGTAAAACGATCGCCATCACAGCTGATAACACCATAAACAATGCGTTCAATATATTATTTCCTGCGATGACTCTGGACAGGTGTTCTGGGTCGCTTTTCTGCTGAACCAATGCAAACAATGGGACAATATAAAAACCGGCGAACACCCCTATACACGCAATATCGATCATCACTCTTATGTTTCCGGTTTGCTGTATAAAATAACTCGCACCGGCCAACTGCTCATTTGCGGGCAGTGATTGTGAAAAAAACAGATCCAGCCCAAACAGTGTCAGACCTATTGAGCCCAGTGGCACCAGCGCCATTTCAATTTTTCCACTAGATATCTTGTTACACAACAGCGCACCAGTACCTACGCCTAAAGTAAAAAGCGTTAGCAGCAAGGTTACAACCTGCTCATTGCCGCCTAATGCGATCTTCGTGTAATTTGGTAACTGGACCAGATAAGTCGCCCCAAAAAACCAGAACCATGAAATGCCGATCACATAGACAAAAACAGTTCGCGTCCTGACTATAAATGTGATGTTATTGATCGTTTCCGCCAGCGGGTTCCAGTTTATCTTCAACTCTGAAACCAATGATGGCGTGTGCGGTATAAATAAACTGGAAACAAAACCAAGTAATGCAATAACAACGATAAACATCGATATCACCATACTGTTTTCGCTGACACTCACTAAAATACCACCTACCATAGTTCCAACCAGTATCGCCACAAATGTGCCTGTCTGAACCAACGCGTTGCCGGCAATCAATTCGTGCTTACTGAGATGCTGCGGTATATAACTATACTTTGCAGGCCCAAACATCGTCGACTGTGCACCCATTACAAACAGGATGGCTATCAACATGTATACCGCCTCAAGATAAAAGGCAACTGCAGCAGCCAACATGACGACAATCTCGAATGCTTTTATCCAACGGATACACACTGACTTCTCATATTTATCAACCAACTGGCCTGCGATCGCTGAAAAAAGAAAAAATGGCAGTATAAAAAGACCCGCGCTTAAATTTGTCAGCGTATCGATATTTTCTTTTGGTACCAGTGACCCGCTGAATGCGATTATGATGATCAGTGCATTTTTAAATACATTATCGTTGAAGGCGCCAAAAAACTGTGTAAGAAAAAAAGGCGCGAAACGCTTTTGTTTTAATAGGGAGAACTGGTTAACCTGGTTTTTATTCATACATCAGTTTAATCTTATTTTTAAACAAATTTCGATCACAGCTCATCACCATCAATGATGCTATCTGCTATTTAGCTCACTATGCATCTTACATGCTCTATATCTGATGCAAAAAAACCATTCAACAAAACAAGCACCCTCACGAAATCATGAGATTCTCTCATGACCCGCGATCACCTTTGCTTTTTTAGTAGATTCAACTTATTTATAATTATGCTCTCAAGCATGTTTTTATGGAAAAATTCACTCAAATATTGCCATATTCTGATGCAAACATGTCAACAAACAACTATGATTAGACTGTTCTTCAATACAAAGAAAAATCAGTCATGGTAGAGAATCAACGCAAGTACGAACGAACCGCAATTGAAGTCGATGTTGAGCTAAGTTTTGGAGAGGATATTACAACTATTGCCAAGACACACGATGTCAGTGAAGGCGGCATGTTCCTGAAACTGGAAGACACTTCCGTATTCCCACTTGGCGACATGGTTGTCGTTAACTATAAAGACCCTCTAAATAATAATCAGGATACGACTAAAGATGCTGCCATAGTCCGTGTCGCTGATCACGGTATTGCAGTTGCTTACGTTGACTTATTGGCGTTTTAAGTTTGTTTTGGTTTTAATATTTATCGCAACTATTAAACTGTTTTTATAGGAACCATTTTGGATCGTTATCTTTCAATCTCCAGAGCTGCGCGACTCGTTGGTGTAAAAAGGGGCACATTACAAAAACGCATCCAGGCAGGTGAAATCCTCACTTTCGAGGGCATGCTATTTATCGACGATCTGCTGAAGCTCTATCCACAGACACAGCTCGAAGATAACACAATGATCGAGCGTTCTGTCATTATCAAAAACAATGCCGTCGGAAAATACGTACACGAGCTATCTGTGCTTCCAAATGCTGAAGTATTGACCGCCCGCGTCAGCAGACTGAGCAACGAGCTAACAGACAGCAAAGCCTTGGCTAATAAATACATTAAAATCACCGAAATCTTACAGTCAAAATTAACGCAGATACCTGATGATGAACCCAATCTCAATGAAATAAGATCGTGGTTAAATGATACGATAAACACCCCGGTTGAGAGTGACATCACAAAAGATCAACTCATAGCATCGGATACCCTACTAAGCCTGATGACAGCACATATACGAATATTACCTAGCGGCCATGATTTCTTTGCAGAAGGCACGTCGACTATACTCGAAGCCGGATTAAGGGCTGGCTTAGCCTTAAATTACGCCTGCAGTAATGGCAACTGCGGCCAATGTAAAGCCAGGCTCATCTCAGGTGAAGTCAATAAAACATCGCCGCATGATTACGTTATAGCGGACTCAGATAAGGCTAAAGGACATATATTGATGTGCTGCAATAGTGCCATTACTGATGTCACCCTGGAGGCGATAGAGGCCAGCAAGGCTAGTGATATCGCTCAACAATCCTTAACTGCAAAAGTGAAAAAACTCGACACGACCAGAGATGATGTCGCACTACTGCATTTAAAAACACCCAGGACGCAACGCTTACGTTTCCTGGCCGGCCAAACCGTTACACTCGGTGGTGCCGATTACCCCGTCTCTGAACAATCTGTAAGCAGCTGCCCCTGTGATGATATGAATCTACACTTTCAGATACCAAAAATTTCGGGAGATGACTTTTCAGATTTTGTCTTTAACCAGTTACAAAATGGTGACAGCCTCGAAATTAACGGCCCTCATGGCGAATTCGTATTAAATGAAAACTCCAATCACTCGCTGACATTCGTTGCCTGGCATACCGGCTTTGCACCGATACGCAGTCTGGTCGAGCATGCCATGGCTCTGGATGTTGCAGAAACCATCAACCTGATCTGGATTACAGCATGCGATGAAGATCGCTATCTCGACAACTTATGTCGGTCATGGAATGATGCTCTAGACAATTTCACTTACACGACGATAACAGCCGACCTGAATAACACCGACATAGAGACGATAGTTAGCGGCATCATAGATCAAATTGACGAGCTAGACGCAAATGACATCTACGTTGCAGGGAATACAGCCTTGCTGGATAACTGCACAAATGTATTACAACAAAAACAGTTCAATCTGGCGCAGTTAAAACTGGATCTGATAACACACGCCTAGCCTAGTAAATTCATTCAAATTAATCTCGACGTTCCCTGCATTTATTACACGCTAGCGGCTCACCCAACTTTGCTTTTCTACCCTCGTCACTCACTACCCAGGGACGATCCAGCCATGGAGGGTTATGTCTCATGTGCCGGACGTGGCCACAGGATAATTCAGCTACCCAGTCACCGACATCATCCTGAAAAAATCCAACGATGGTCTGTGCCATTTAATTTCTTCTCAGGCCTATTCCTTCTCAAGCAATTCAGAATCTTCAAGATCTAATTCAACACGTTCTATTTTTTCAAACCGTCTACTGATCTTTTGAGCCGACGTATTAACTTTATTCACATCATCATTAGCCTGCTGTATGTGCGTTGATAATTTGGTCATCCTATCCTGGAATCGACCAAAATCCTTACCTAGCTCGCCAAGATGTTCCTGTATCAGATGTACCTGCTTGCGTGTCGCCGAATCCCTGAGCACGGCACGCGCGGTATTCAATACAGCCATCAGCGTAGTTGGAGATACCATCCACACACGACTTTTCTGAGCAAACTCGACCAGGTCAGCCTGATGTGCATGGATCTCCGCAAATACTGCTTCTGCCGGTATAAACATAATTGCACCATCGGCAGTCTCGTCAGGAATAATGTACTTGTCAGAAATATCTTTAATGTGTTTCTTTATGTCTTGTTTAAATTGTCTCTCAGCTGCGACTCTTTCACTTTCCGATACTTCGTTATCGGCCATTTTTTTATACGAGTCTAATGGGAACTTAGAATCGACCGCCATGTTACCGGTAGGCTCTGGTAGAAATAACAGGCAATCAACGCGCGCACCATTCGAGAGTGTGTGCTGCATCGAAAAACTACTTTCCGGCATCACATTTCTGATCAAGGCATTCATCTGGACCTCACCAAATGCACCACGTGAACGTTTATCTGAGAGAACCTCCTGCAGACTAACCACATTAGTTGATAACTCGGTTATTTTCTTCTGCGCCTCATCGATCAATGCCAGTCGCTTAACGACATCTGTAAACGTCTCTGTGGTTTTTTCAAAACCTTTCTCCAGTCGTTTTTCTACCTGACCACTGATGTCATTCAGCCGTTTATTCAGCGTATCCTGTATCTGCTCATTGGATTTTCCCAGTCGCTCGACACTCGCCTCGGACATCTCACCGAGGCGCTTCTCAATGCCACCCTGCATATCGCCGAAGCGTTTTTCCAATTTTGTCTGCAGCTCACCCAAACTGACTAACTGTGCCTCACGTGCATCATGCTGTATGCCCTCGATATTCCTGAATAGTTTTGACTGTTCATCGCTACGTATTTCCGCATGCGTCTGTTGTTGGCTCAATTTCCATAACAGGCCGATGACCACAATGGCCATAATCAACAATACGATTAATAAAATTAGTGTTAAATCCATAAATAAAAGCGCCTGAAGCAGGTTGTGTTTTCTGTATAATCTTGCTCAAAACAATAAACAAATACTAACAACATCCTACATCACCTGCGAGCTATCATGTCAGTTCCACTATGCCCAACATCAGCGATAAACGATCCAGGCAGCAAGGGCTTCGAGGTCGAATATAACGGTCATACTTTCTCTCTCTTCGTGGTACATAAAGATGGACAATTTCATGCCTTCATAAATCGTTGTCCGCATACCGGTGTTAATCTAGATTGGCAGGAACATCAATTCCTCGATCTTGATGAAACATTTATACAATGCTCTACCCACGATGCTTTGTTTGAAGTAGCAACAGGTTTGTGTATTTCCGGTCCTTGCATCGGAGATGCTTTAACACCAGTCGAGCTGATCGAAAGCAATAACACCCTCAATGCAGTTCTTCCTGATATACCAATGCCTTAAATGCATCATTCACAGTTCAAAAACACCTGTTTAGGAGGCAGATAACCCTCAATTACTGATTGACAATCATTCTGCATGCCATTATGTTAGTAATCGTTAACATATTTAACTAAAATGGGAAAAATAAAATGAGCGATTTTGACCAAGAACTCGATGCCAAAGGCATTGCATGCCCGCTTCCTATCCTGAAAACAAAAAAACTGATCAAAGGAATGAACCCGGGTCAAATTCTTAAAATTACCGCTACTGACCCCGGCTCAGTTAAAGACTTTAGTGCATTCTGCGTTCAAACCGGCAATGAACTGCTTTCAAGTGATGAAAATGACGGTGTTTATAGTTACTTGATTAAGGTTAACGCTTAAAGCCAGCTTGACAACCACTTTATTTCAAGATAAGTTAGTAAGCGTTTACTTGTTAAACAAACACAATCAACAACTAATTTTATTTGAGGTGAAACAATGAGTGATTTCGATCAAGAACTTGATGCAACCGGGCTAAACTGCCCACTACCAATCTTACGCGCTAAAAAAGCCATTACTGGTATGGAAGGCGGTCAGACCCTAAAGATCACTTCAACAGATCCCGGCTCAGTTAAAGACTTTGAAGCATTTTGCAAGCAAACAGGCAACGAACTATTGTCTAGCGCTGAAGAAGACGGTAAATTTTTATTTATGATAAAAAAAGCTGCTTAATTGACAACGATAGATTACAGGGCCTGATAGCGCAACATCACGATGAGTACTCGCTTATCAGGTCCTAATCGTAGAAAATCCATACTCGAAGCAGCTAGACGCCTGTTTTCCGATAATGGCTTCCACGGGGTTTCCATTGATGATATCTCCCGTGAAGTTAATGTCAGCCCAGCCATTCTTTACAGACACTTTGACTCCAAACAAGCTATCTATGATGCTGTTGTTGAAGAACTGTCAAGTAAACGAGAAAGCTATGTCGACACTGTTATCAATCACGGCACCAGCTTTGAAGACGTATTGCAGGGGATGACACGAACTTACATACGGAGTATTGCCGATAACCCCGATATATTACGCATAGAGATGCAAAGCCTTCTAGATGGCAGCTCGGCAACGAATGCCTTTTTTAACAACCGATGGAAAAGCTTCACCGACTACATCGAATTTAGCCTTAATGAACGTCTACCCTATGATTTACCCAATCGCGAGATAACTATCCTCAGTGCAAGCTTGATGTATCAGGGTATGATCCGCGAAATACTGATTCAGAAATTCCTCCAGCCAGTTGATCGGCTCATCGACGTGGATCTGGAAGAACTCAGCAGCGAATTAGTGGCGATGTTTCTAAAAACGATTGGTATCAATAAATCCAAACTATCGCGCAAGGCCGTTATCAGCCAATAAATCCACTGTCTGGATGATGACAGTATATCGGTTTTGTTATACGATGCCGTTATTCAAATAATCAGTCAGAGCCAAACCATGAAACACATCATCTCGCTCGTCGTTACCTTATTTTTCTTCAATTCTGTTTTTGCTGCCGATAATCCAAAAGTGCTAATGGAAACCAGCATGGGTAACGTTACGATCGAGCTGAATGCTGAGAAGGCGCCAATCTCAGTCGAAAATTTTCTGGGTTACGTTAACAGCGGTAGCTACGAGGGCACTATTTTTCACCGCGTGATGAAACAATTTATGAATCAGGGCGGGGGTTTCACTGCCGATTTCACTAAAAAACAGACGCTGTCTCCTATTCAGAATGAAGCCGATAATGGCTTAAAGAATGATATCGGTACGATCGCCATGGCACGCACCAATGCACCGCATTCAGCAACCAACCAGTTTTTTATCAACACCGCAGATAATGCATTTCTGAATCATAAAAGCAAAACATCACGCGGCTGGGGTTATGCCGTTTTCGGGAAAGTGACAGAAGGCATGGATGTGATGAAAAAAATTGAGGGCGTTTCAACTCACACTAATTCTAAAGGCATGCAGAATGTGCCTGTCGAGCCAATCGTTATAAAGAAAATATCGGTTATAAAAGAGAACGCCAGGTAAATAACATAAGATCTGGATCACCCATAAAGCGCCGGAAGAAAAAACTCACTCACCAGCAGCGGCTTATTTCCAACACGAAATATAGATCGGCGACCCCATACTGTCTCGTCAACGCACAGAGTATTGCTATATAGAGCATCGTCAGGCGTTAACATGGTGATTTCGACCTCATCTCGTCTCATGCTTCGATCCGCAAACAACATCGCACCCAGAGGACGGTTTCCCAAGCTCGCATAACAGCGCTGCGCACCACTCAAGGTGCTCAATGGGATAACTGTTCGCGCATAGACAACAACCTGTTCGCCACAATAGAGCAACACTTCTCTGACCAATGCGGATTTTCGGGCATCAACACCCAGTGTTCGCGTCTCATCCAATGTTGGTCTGGTTACTGATTGAACGATTACTTCGACCCTGAAATCATCAGGACAACGTTGCAGTAAGCGCTTAGTTAAAGAAGATGCATCGAATAACCAGTGCAAGGCGTCATCGGGAACAGGCCTATTCAACATCGTCTTTCGGCGATGCCAACGTTTGTTATATTTATTTTTTTGCATCTTAAGAGAACGTGTATGAATAATGTTTGAGCCACATTATATCAAACACATCAAGCTGGATTATTGTTCAACTCAACCAATGCTGAAGTTTTTCTTCGAGCTGAACCATATTAACTGGCTTACCCAGGTAATCATCCATTCCGGCGTTCAGGCAACGCTCCTTATCGCCCTGCATCACGTTGGCAGTCATTGCGATAACAGGCACGGGGCCCTTGTTGTTATTCTCCTCAAATACTCTTAATTGTTTTGTTGCATTAAATCCATCCATCACGGGCATCTGGCAATCCATCAAAACCAGATTAAACTGCTCTTTACCAAATGTGTCCAGCGCCTCCTCTCCATTTGATGCGACCACAACTTCCAGGCCCATATTTTCCAGCATCTTAGTTGCCACCATCTGGTTGACAGGATTATCTTCAACCAATAATACGGTACCGGAGAGTTCTACAACTTTTCGTTCTTGTGCTTCAGGCTTCGATTCGGTTTCCGCCAGCGTCTTATCAAACGGAATTGAAACCCAGAATAGAGAGCCTTTTTCTATTTCACTTTCGACACCATAACCACCGCCCATCTTCTCAACTAGCTGTTTGACGATAGCAAGACCCAAGCCGGTTCCGCCATATTTTCGTGTGGTTGATTCATCGGCCTGAGTGAACGGAGTAAATAATTTTTTCTGAATTTCATCTGATATGCCTATACCCGTATCCCCGACACCAAACTTGATCTCAACTTGATTGCCTGTATCCGATAAAACACTCAGGTGTACCGTAATCTCACCATTTTTTGTAAATTTGATCGCATTGGAAATCAGGTTGATCAGAATTTGTCGAATCCTGGTCGGATCGCCCGACAACATATTCGGGCAATTCTCATCTATCTCGTATCGCAGCACATTTTCTTGCTGCTCGGCGCTGATTATCTGAGATGTAATAACGTCTGAAACAAGTTCCTTAAAATCAAAAGAGACATTTTCTATATGTAACTTGCCGGCCTCGATTTTAGATATGTCCAATATGTCATTCAATATCGACAGCAACGATTCCGCCGAACTACTTGCAGTCCGCGCATAATGTTTTTGTTTTTCATCCAGATCTGTCAGTTCCAGTAATTGCAGCGTTCCGATAACACCATTCATCGGCGTCCTGATCTCATGACTCATCTTTGCCAGGAAGTCGCTTTTTGCTTCACTCAACTGCTCCGCTTTATCCTTCGCTTTCTCCAGCTCAATCTCCATTTTCCTGACATGCTCTATCTCGTCTTTCAGCTCGACATTAACCGACTCAAGATTATTTTGCGCACACTGTAGATCAGAGATAAGTTCAACATTTGTAAATGATAGATTTAACTCTTTAGTCGACAACGTATGCATCTTGTACGCAGCCATCATCATCACACCCAGAAAAAGCCCTGTTAACGCAGACAATGAGTAATAGATCTCACCGCCAACATAAAACAGACGGAACATCAAAGGTATCAACGCCAGACCAACGTAACTGTAGTAAACCCATGCCACCTGAGACAGGGCGATGCCGCTTGCTGCAACACCGGCCAGAATAAAGCAGAGTACGATCTGCTCTATCTGGGTATAAGGGAACATCAGGATAGACGTGATACCCCAACCAGCGCCAGTGATGAGAACAACCATCAAGTACCATCGTCGTAATACGTCGACGTACTTAGTATTTTTTTCTGGTTTGTACCATGAAAAATAGGTAACGCTGACCCTGAACAGGAAAAGCACAGACATCATCGATAACCAGACACCAAGAACCTGATGAGGCAACTTATTCCACATCAATCCGACCCATATCAATGCCATCAGATATCCAGCTATGCTGTTGATACCAGAGTTTTCTATCAATCGGGTTATCTGCGTTTGGTCTACGCAATCATCAATTACATTTGATGTGTGGCTATTTTCTCTTTCCATCATTTTTTAATTATGTCAGCTATTAAATTGTTCTTGATATTTGCTGTGTGTCTAGACTGCGCCGAATTTTTCAACCTTACCCAGCCACCTGTCGATTATAGGGTTAATACACTCATGATGATTTTCCATAATATCTTCGGCTGCAACCCTAATACTAGGCAATAATCCTTCATCGCGCACTATATCAGCGATTCTCATCTGCATTAACCCAGCCTGCCGGGTACCCAATACCTCACCAGGTCCCCGCATCTGCAGATCTTTCTGTGCGATAACAAAACCGCTGCTCGATTCACGTAGAATCGATAAGCGTTGTTTCGCCTGGCCAGACAATGGTCCCTTATACATCAACACGCACGAACTTTTTTTATCGCCTCGACCGACGCGTCCACGCAACTGGTGAAGTTGAGCCAGACCCAAACGCTCCGGATTCTCTATCACCATCAGCGAGGCGTTAGGCACATCGACGCCTACCTCGATCACAGTTGTGGCAACTAACAGGTGCGTATCCCCGGCCTTAAAGGATGCGACGATCCTTTCTTTCTCCTGTTGTGTCATGCGCCCATGCACCAGACCGATATTTAAAAAATGCAATTCTTCTTTTAATTGTTCGGCAGTAACTTCCGCGGCCTGACATTGCAGGAAATCTGATTCATCTATCAATGTGCACACCCAGTATGCCTGCTCACCCTGCTGACAGGCTTTGGCAATGCGCGTTATCACTTCCTGTCGGCGTGCATCTGATACGACAACTGTCGAAACCGGCTTTCGCCCCTTGGGTAGCTCCGTAATCACCGAACAGTCGAGGTCCGCATAGACCGTCATCGTTAAACTTCTTGGTATCGGCGTTGCTGTCATTATCAGTTGATGCGGCACAACATTGTTTTTATTTCCTTTATCGCGCAGCCGTAAGCGCTGATGAACACCAAAACGGTGCTGCTCATCAACCACCATCAGTGACAGATTGTTGAACTCGACGTCATCCTGAAATAATGCATGCGTCCCGATAATAATATTTATATCGCCACATTTGATTTCATCCAGAATTTTTTTTCGGGCTGCTCCTTTATGTTTACTGGTCAGCAATGTACAGCGAATACCACTGGCATCAAACCACTGCGAAAAACTTTCGAAATGCTGCTCAACAAGAATTTCTGTTGGCGCCATCAACGCCACCTGGCAACCATGCTGTACTGTTGCCAACATCGCCGCCGCGGCAACAACCGTTTTACCAGAACCCACATCACCCTGCACCAATCGCATCATCGGTACCGAAAGGGACAAATCCTCAAGTATCTCTCGTATGACTTTCTCTTGTGATCCAGTTAATTCGAAGCTTAAACTCGCTTTAAAACTGTCTAGCTCAGCCTCACTAATTATCAGACTGTTTGCTTTTTCGCGCCTTACCGCGCTCCTCGCTTTCAACATCAACAATTGATGAGCGAGGAGCTCCTCAAATATCAACCTGCGCTGCAAGGGATGAGCACCCTTATCTAATAATGCATAGTCGATGTCGGGTGGTGGCCGATGCAGCGTTTTTATCGCATCGAAAATAGTAGGGAAACGATTTTTTTCGAGTATGGCTTCAGGTAAATGGTCGGTGATGTTTTCATTATCCAATTGCGCCAATACCTGTGCAGCCAACTTCCTTAACATCGTTTGATGAATGCCTTCAGATAACGGATAAACCGGTGTCAGTGATTCTTCCAATAAACATGTTTTCGGGTCTGTGACTGCACGATATTCCGGATGCGTCATCTCCAGCATGCTCTTGCCGGCACGCACATCACCGAAACACCGCAGCCTCACTCCGCTCGCTAACGCAGATTGCTGCGCTTTATTAAAATGAAAAAACCGTAAGATAATCGAGCCAGTGTTATCCGATAAACAGCAGAGCAGTGTCCGGTTACTACGCCCATTACGTCTGCCACCAAAACGAACTTCACTGTGCTCTATAACGCCTTCGATAACAGCTTGATGCCCCGGGTGTAAGGCACCGATCGGGGTGATTTTTGTGCGGTCCTCGTAACGCAACGGCAGATGGAAAAGGAGATCCTGCACACAAAATATCCCCAGCCTTGAGAGCTTCTGAGCAACGCTGGGTCCAACACCTTTTAAGGTTTGAACAGACTGTAATTCAAAAGGTATTATTTCCTGGATTGCACTCATAAAAAGATTTGGCGCCCGTGGCTTTGAGTGACTTTGTTAACAGTTACTCAATCACCATGACCGCATCCATTTCAACTGCGGCATTTTTCGGTAATTCAGCCACACCTATTGCTGCTCTGGCAGGATACGGCTCGGAAAAATATGTTGCCATGATCTCATTCACGACCGGGAAGTTTGATAGATCAGTCAGGAAAACATTTAACTTCACGATATCAGACATAGAACCGCCAGCAGCTTCTGCAACCGCAGTCAGATTATCAAACACTCTTTTGATCTGATCTTCGATAGCACCATTTACCATCTCCATGGTTTCTGGAACAAGAGGAATCTGCCCCGACAGATATACCGTGTCGCCCACTCTAACTGCCTGTGAATATGTACCTATTGCCTGTGGCGCTTTATCTGTTGAAATAATCGCTTTGCTCATTTTTAGACCTTATCGTTTTTAGTTATATAGAGAATAAATCTTCGTGTACTCATAAGCGGAAAATACGCATCGCACTTGGGACCTTACGCAAACGACGCATGATTCTTGCCAGATGATCCCGATGTCTTACTGTTATCTGATAATTAAGCGAAATATTAAAACCATCCCGATCTTCAATATCTACATTTTCTATATTTGCGCCTTCATCAGAGATAATCGTGGCTGTTCTGGCTAATACGCCTGGTTTATTATTGACTTCCATACGGATGACAACAGTAAATTCACCTTCCGCATTATCAGCCCACTTAACATCCACATATTGATCCGTCTGCACTCGAGCCTTATCAATATTTTTACAACCCTCAACATGTACGACCAAACCGCGTCCGCGACTTAGCACACCGACGATATGATCCCCAGGTATCGGATGACAACATTTGGCGTAAGACACCACCATGCCTTCTGTTCCATGTATTGCCAGTGGTGCCTGAGATTTCATCTCGCGCACTTCTTCAGAATCACCATGCGACACTCTATCTGGCACCAATCTACGCACCACGAGGTTGGGTGATCGATTACCCATCCCTACATCTTCCAGTAATTCGGTGATGTGTGTAAAACCACACTCATCAAGAAAGTTTTTTACTGCATCTTCGGGAACATCATCCAGCCTTAATCCCAAACCTTTCAGACAACGATCAAGCAAGCGCTTGCCTTGCGAAACGGCTTCGTCTGCCTGCAGGCTTTTCAAGAAATGCCGGATATTACTGCGCGCTTTCGCCGTCACCACATAATTCAACCAGGTGGGATTCGGTTGGGCCATCGGCGAGGTAACTACCTCGACGGTTTGACCGCTATACAGAGGCGTATTTAATGGCACAAAGCTATGATCAATTTTTGCTGCCACACAGGTATTCCCAATATCGGTATGTACCGCATAAGCAAAATCGACAGCCGTAGAATTTCGCGGCAGTTTCATGATATCGCCCTGTGGCGTATAGACATAGACCTCATCATGAAATAGGTCGACTTTTACGTTTTCTAAAAATTCCAGCGAGTCACCCGCTGTCTGCTGCATCTCAAGGATACCGGTCAACCAATCCCTCGCTCTTGCATGTGCCGGGGTCTGTCCTGAATCATCTGGAGACTTGTAAAGCCAATGTGCTGCAATTCCACTCTCAGCAAATTTATCCATCTCATCTGTTCGCACCTGCACTTCCATAGGAATACCATGTGGTCCGTATAAAGCAGTATGCAGTGATTGATAGCCGTTACTTTTTGGGATGGCAATGTAATCCTTAAACCGACCCGGTATGGGTTTGAATAGATTATGAACCATGCCCAGTACGCGATAACAATCATCGACCGAATCAACTATCACCCTGATAGCATAGACATCAAAAACCTTATCAAACGGCAAATTTTTATCACGCATTTTTCTATACAGGCTGTAGATATGTTTTTTGCGCGAAGAGATATCGGCCTTTATATCAAGCTCTTCCAGGCGAGCTGCGAGGGCAGTATCGATAGTACTAATGACTTCTTTTCGATGGCCGCTCGCTCTTTTGACGGCATGCTCAAGCACACGGTAACGAACGGGATGCATCGCTTTTATGGTTAGCTCTTCCAGCTCATGACGTATCATGTATATGCCCAAACGATTTGCGATGGGGATATATATATCGAGTGTCTCGCGTGCGATACGTCTTCTTTTCTCTGGATGCAGAGCGCCCAGCGTGCGCATATTATGTAGCCGGTCGGCAAGCTTGATCATGATGACACGAATATCCTGCGCCATCGCCATAATGATTTTCTGAAAGTTTTCTGCTTGTTGTTCGATCTTATTCTTGAATTTGATATGAGTCATCTTACTGACACCATCGACGAGATACGCCACTTCCTCACCAAATTCTTTTGCGATACGTTTGCGTGTTGCTGGTGTGTCTTCTATTACGTCATGCAGGATACTGGCAACGATACTCTTCACGTCCATATGCATCTCTGCAAGTATTTTTGCAACAGCGATAGGATGGTATATATAAGGTTCGCCAGATTTACGAAGTTGTCCTTCGTGGGCTTGCGCACCAAACAGATAGGCCTGGTACACTTCTTTGACCTGCTCCTCATCCATGTAGGAACTTGCCAGGTCACATAAATCGGAAATCAGAAACCGGTCATCAACTTCTTCAATAGGGACATCATTAGATGAAACCGGCTCTGACATTTATTTCCTTGTGATCTATTCTTTAGAGGGAGGCTTGCAATTCCCCTTCAATCAAAGCTTCAAGATCGTCTTGAGGTATTATCTCTTCCTCGACCGTATCGCTGTTGATTAAATTTTCAGCGATTTCGCGCAAAGCTAGAACTGTCGGTTTATCATTATCAAGTGGTACTAATGCATCAGCTCCCATTGCGATCTGTCTGGCACGACGGGCAGCAACAAGCACTAATTCGAAACGGTTATCTACATTTTCAAGGCAATCTTCAACGGTGAGACGCGCCATAACTTAAAACTCCAATAAAATATTAATTTTTCAACTAAAAAATCTGATATACATCTAATACTAATCAGATAACAATGAGGCCAACAGCTTCGTATGACGCTGTTGCTGACCTTCCATCAACAAACGATTACTCACAAATATAGTCGACAACTGCGCAACCGCCTCTTCGAAATCATCATTTATGACTAGATAGTCGAATTCGGCGTAATGTGACATTTCGCTCACGGCTTCTTTCATCCGGAGGTTGATTATATCATCACTATCCTCGTCTCTGGACTCTAATCGATGCCTTAATGCTTCAATTGATGGCGGCATGACGAATATCGACTTACATCCATGCTCTAAATCACGTATCTGACGAGCGCCCTGCCAGTCAATCTCCAGGATGACATCCTTATCGCGCAGCAGCTTCTCCTGAATATTCTGCCTTGAGGTACCATAATAGTTACCGAAAACATTAGCATGCTCAAGAAAATCGCCATTTCTCATCATCTCTTCAAATTCGTCATTCCCGATAAAATGATAATTGACGCCATCTTGCTCCACATCACGTTGTTTTCGTGTGGTATGCGATATCGATGCAACCACATCAGTATGTCGCCTTAACAACTCTGCCACCAATGTTGTTTTGCCTGCACCTGATGGTGCTGAAATTATGTATAACGTGCCTTTAGCCATTTTTTAGAACCTGCTACCTGAGATTACCAGTAAATATCTTTTTTTTAGTTACTACGTTGCACAGAAAAATGCGCCAGCATCTCTAAAGCACGCTTGTACTCTGAGTCGGGCAATACGGCTAGTTGTTGAATCGCCAGATCTGCCTCTCGTATTGCAATCGCCTCGGTATATTCCAGTGCACCGGTATCCTGAATCACTGATTGCACCTCATCGATGAGGTCATAACCCCCTTTTTCGATAGCCGATTTTATTAATTGTTTCTGTGCTTCGCTACCATGTGACATGGCATAGATTAACGGCAGTGTTGGTTTGCCTTCTGCCAGATCATCGCCTACATTTTTACCCATATCATGGCTGTTAGATGCATAATCGAGTACGTCATCGATCAACTGAAACGCCGTACCCAGATGTTTCCCATAATTCGCCATCGCAATCTCTTCTGCTTCATCGCGCTGACAGAGCACAGCCCCCAGACGCGTGGCCGCCTCAAATAATTTTGCGGTTTTACAATGAATAACCTGTATGTATCGCTCTTCGGTGGTTGCTGCATCATGAATATTCATCAGCTGCATCACCTCGCCTTCTGCGATGACGTTAGTCGTATTCGCCAGGATATCCATCACTCGCATATCATTCACATCGACCATCATCTCGAATGCACGAGAATATAAAAAGTCACCGACCAGAACAGAAGCTGCATTGCCAAATAAGGCGTTTGCCGTTTCATTGCCACGACGCAGGTCAGACTCATCGACCACATCATCATGTAACAAGGTGGCCGTATGGATAAATTCGATGATCGCAGCGAGCAGTTGATGGGTTTCGCCCTCATAGCCAAACGCTCTGGCAGATAACAAAGCCAACAGCGGGCGCAAGCGTTTACCGCCGGCATCGATGATGTAATGACCCAACTGCTGCACCAGCACAACATCAGAATTCAGACGCTCACGTATAACATCATCAACCGCCGCCATATCCTTTAGCGTTAACTGCTTGATATCATTGATAGTAATTTTTTCTTCCTCAATTATAAAAGACACGAAAAACCCGTAAAAACCATAAGCCGGATGCGAATCCTAAGTACAGCAAGACAAATGTGCAAGCAAACATTGAATAATATGACATTCCTTCAGACTATTCACCGACTTTTGCTTGCCAGAACAAGGCTTTATCGGTACAATTTGCGCCCTTTCTGACAACGATTTTGGAGACACGCGATGTACGC
>Ga0055584_100001539_pt1 | contig 22647 bp, 21 predicted proteins | sample OSDHelmetaG_FD_58716 | JGI IMG/M metagenome (GOLD analysis project Ga0055584, IMG submission 58716) | Pelagic marine sediment microbial communities from the LTER site Helgoland, North Sea, for post-phytoplankton bloom and carbon turnover... | ecosystem: Environmental > Aquatic > Marine >...
TAGCTGTTAGCTGTTAGCTGTTTTTTCAATTCCTTACGGCTTTTTTCGCCATATCAATACTGTCTTCGCTAAATTCTGGCATAACTTCTTCGGCAAAAAAGCGCATAGCATCTAATGCCTGATTTCTATCGAGCGTCGGAATTCGGAACCAACCGATGTAATGGTCAACGCCCATTTCCTCTTCCAAAACCTTGAGTGCATCGATGACGTACTGTGCGGACCCAAAATTGCCGCCGTACAACATCGTTTGTTCGAGCGTGAGCAGATCGATACCGCGTTTGACGGCTTCGTAGTACTTTATCTTCTTCGCGTCGTCGTAAGTTCGACCTTCCTGCTGACCCGGAATTACTTTGCCCACCATTTGGTAATAACGCAGAGCAGCAGCGGCCGCGTCCTGCCGGCCTTCTTCGTTCGGACCGCACCAAACTTGCTGCATGAACGGCCGTTCATAGCCGCTCGGATCATGGCCGGCATCAACTAAGGATTGATGGTAGCCGGCGAAATTTTTCTTCATGTGCTCCAACGGCGTAAAGTTTGGACTGGTAATCAAACGCTCACCCATCGATCCCAAGCGCGCAAAAGAGTCGGGCGAGACCGCCGCGTGCAAGATTGGCATTGGATCTTGAACCGGCCGAGGATAGACCGACATATCTTTGTAGGTGAAAAATTTTCCGTCGTAAGACCAGACGTCTTCGGTCCAGGACAAACGCAGAATATCGACGATCTCGTTGTAGAGGTCCTTCGACGTATTCGGGTCAACGTTAAAGCCGGCAAACTCTTTGGGTTGATAGCCGCTTCCGGTTCCCAACATCAGGCGACCACCTGAAATATTATCGAGCAGTGCTGCGTCCTCTGCCAACCTCACCGGATCGTAAAACGGAATCACCATGACAGCGGTACCAATCTTGATGCGCTTGGTACGTTCAGCAACAGCCGCACCGAACATCAGTGGATTGCCGAGCAAGCCGTAAGTAGAGAAGTGATGTTCTGCCAGCCAGAACGAGTCAAAACCTAAATCGTCGGCTAGCGCCGCCTCGTCTAGCGTTTCTTCGTAGACTTTCCGCTGCGACTGCCCCTCAGCAAGAGGGAATAAGTTCATGACGCCGAATTTCATCGAATTCTTTTGCTCTAACGTTCCGACCGGTTGGTATCTTATCTAAGCCCACAATGGCCGAAATTGCAAGTAATTCCGTGGTCCGCAAGCGCTAAGAATGTCTTAGGTAATGGGTTTCTTGCTATTTCCACGCCAGCCTCGAAACAAGGGAAAAAAGATCTGCCGAAGATAATCCGGGCGTGGCTCGCCGGCAACACCAAACGCCTCAGGATAACGGCGTGTGATTCGTGCCGTTCCAAACAGGACATCCCAGAAAAACAGCAAATTTCCGAAGTTGCCGTTGTAGTTGGTCACACCGTCAGCGGGGTTCATACCATGGTGCGCATGATGTGTCGACGGCGTCGATATTGTTCGTTCGATCACCCATGCGAGCGGTGATAACCAGCTGTGGCGATACAGGAACGCATCCCACGGAACAGCACAATGAGCCCCCATAATGACGACGACTTTCACCAATCCGTAGTACAGATAGGCTTCACCTAATCCCAGGTAGATCATGACCGCCGAGGTATAAAGCGGCGGCAGTAATGAGTAGTAGAGAAATCCGTTTCGGTAGACAACGCGAATACTCATGTAACGCGCTTCGTGGTGTGCACGATGAAAGTTAAACAAGAACGGTACCGAGTGCGCCAATCGGTGATACCAGTACTGCACCATGTCGTCGAAGATCAACAGCAATCCGAGCATTACCCAGCCTGATAATTCTGCGAGAGAGTCTTTGTATTGCGGGAGCACCCAGTCCAGAAATTGATAGGTCACCAGAAATATTGTCGGTACGACCAACAACGGCACGATCAAAGTGCTAAAGACTTCGACGACACGATCATCCCAAGTCGCCGTTTTCTTGAAAAAGCGCCCGCGCCAAGCTTCAATCAACGCGAGGGCAGTTAGCAAACCAGCGATGATTATTAATTGATCCATCTTTATCCTCCCTCAGTTCTTCGATGCCGACCGGAATGCTTTAATTTCCTCGCGCGTCGGCAGCGCAACAAACTCAATCATTACGCCATCCGGATCTTCCACAACGAATACTTCTATTTCGCCGTAATTTTGCAGCACAGACTTTTCCGGCGGCGAAAATTCCGTTACGCCCATTGCCTGCATCCGATCCCAGGACTCTTTGAGCTCTTCTTTGCTAACTGCAATCGACAATAAAAATACGCCAGGGTCACCAGGGCGTTTTGGTGGATTCGGTTTTTCATTCGGCGGCTGCCATTCGATCAGCTCTATCTGGCCGACTTGCGTTGGACCTTGAAAATACGCGACCTGTCCTGTCATTCCGGGTCGTAATCGAAGTTGGCCTTCGATCTCCGCACCTTTAACTTCCGCGTTAAGCGTTTCCTTGAGCCCAAGCGCTTCGCCATAGAAGCGTTTTGAAGCCGCCATGTCACGAACCGAAATTGCTATGTGATGAACTTCCCGCATTTCAATCCTCCAGTTGCGGCCTCACCTCTTCTGCCAGTAGGCGCAATGTCCTGCTCGCGGTCTCGTAAGGGAGGCCTCCCCAAAATGGACGCATGATGAAATGGTTGAATCCCATGTCCATGAAGCCGCGCATTTTCTCCGCAACTTGATCCGGTGTGCCTACCAACAGTGAGTGCTCCAGGAGCTCATCCCAGCGATCTTCAAACCAGGTCAACGCTTCATAGTTCGAATAAGCCTCATATTCTTTTCGCATGTAATGGATAACTTCCTCACGCGCTTTCTTCGGATCGTGAGAAACGTACACTTCTTTCATCAATGGGCGCTCGATGCCTACCGTTGGTTTACCCGCCGCTTCAAGTGCCGAATTATAAATCCCCAAATGCTTGGGCATGTATTCAGGGCTCGGTGTATTACCTGGAACGAACCAGGCGTCGGCCATACGGGCCGCACGCTCAACTGCCTTACGGGCACCAGCGCCTATCCAGACTTTGGGGCCGCCTACCTGATGCGGCGGACAGCTAATCGTACCCTTAACTTTATAGAACTCACCTTCGTGATCGACTTCCTCAGCGGTCCACAGGGCGCGAATCACCTGCAGTGACTCCTCTAACATACGACCGCGCTTCTTCATGTTGACCTGAAAGGCGGCGTATTCCTCCTTTCGATAACCAACACCGACGCCCAAGATCATGCGACCACCCGATAACTGATCCAGACTCGCAAACTCTTCTGCGATATGCACCGGGTGAAACAGCGGCAGCAATAGTATTCCGCTGCCAATCTGCATGTTGCCGCTATGCGGAATAAGCGACGCCATCATCGAGATAGGCTGTGGACTCGTCAGATTGCCAAGGAAGTGGTTGATCGTGAAAACGGAGTCGAACGACAGGTCACGAGCCGTTTGCACCAGGTCAATAAGGCCTGTGATGCTCTCTCCCAGCGGCAACTCCTTTGGCCACTGATGAGATGCAAGTAGTCCGAGCTTAATCACTTCTTGCCCCCCTTCTTGAGACGGCCTCCGAGTCTAAAGAATGGCGCGACGGCTTCGTCCCGTTCTTTGAGAGCGGTACCCAGTCCCTTGTTGCGGCGCTCCTTTAGAAAATTATAGTCACCCTCATTGAGCTGCAGGTTGGTTGCCCAACCATGTCCTATCCAGGTCATTGCCTCGCCAATGCCTTTACCACGTGCGTTTGCCATTACCTGCATGTTGGCTTTGCCCATCATGATTCCGTCCAGCGGCATCATCGAAATCGCCTGGGTGTAGTCGCGTACCCACTGTTCCAATTCGTCCTCGGGCACGACCTTGTTAACCAAGCCACAGCGTTCGCCCTCGTCAGCATCCAAAGGCCGCATCGTGAGCATGATCTCTTTCATCTTCTTAACGCCGAGATTCTCAATCCATTGATACATGTCCTGCGGCGCACAGCCGAGGTAGCGAAACGCCGGATGTGTAAAGGTGGCATCCGGCGATGCGATAACGATGTCGGCTGCCAGTGCGATCTGCATATGGCCACCATAGCAGTAGCCATGCACCTGGCAGATCGTCGCTTTTAGACAATTCGCCACTACATCAGTAAAGGCGCCCATGACCATATCCCGGTCCGGCAGCATTCGTTGGTGCTGAGCCGGACGGCGTCGATCTTCCTTACTCGTTCCATCTCGATAGCCAATGTAGTAGCCCAGCTCGTCGCCATCAGCGCCGGTGCCAAAACACGGTCCGGCGCCTCGAAAAACGATGACCTTTACGCGGTTGTCGTATTCGGCCTCACGCACACGATCACCAACGACCTCCAGTCCTGCGACTGGCAATGCATTCAATTTGTCGGGGCGATTGAAGGTAATGGTGGCAACATGCCGTTCTTCATCGACTTCATAGTCGACGTAACTGGCAAGCTCGTCCTCATCGGTCTGCATTTTCTCGGCCGTCCACTGACTCGACAACAGATCTGCGATTCTCTTCTTCATATGCGGCTCCTCAACCGTTTGCAGACATTGATCTCAATGCCTGCCTGTCTATTTTTCCAGCCGCAGTTCGCGGCAATTCGTCGATAAACCTGACTGCGCGGATCGCTTTGTAATGTGCCTGACGTGCTCGTGCAAACTCAATCAGGTCATCCGCCAATATCTCTTCGTTCGCGACCACAAACGCCATGGGTATCTCGCCCATGCGTTCGTCTGCCGCACCTACCACAGCAACATCCAGCACTGCGGGATGTTGCAGTAACTCCTCCTCAAGTTCCGTTGGCCAAACCTGAAAGCCACCGCATTTGATCATCTCGCGTTTGCGACCGACCAGAAATAAGACCTTGTCAGCGTTCAAATAGCCGATGTCACCAGAAGCAATCCAACCGCTCTCGTCGACCAAAATTTCGCTGCCACCGTCCACATAACCTGAACTCACCGTTGTGCGGACGCAAATTTCCCCGGCTTCACCGTATGCCACGGCGACACCCTGATCATCACGAATCTCCAACTCCACGCCGTCGTAAACTCGCCCCACCGACCCCGGCAACCACCCGCCAGCCTTGATATCTGAGGCTGTCCAGCCTGCAACATGCCCGGTTTCCGTCGACCCATAGTTATTCAACAATGGAATTCTGAAACGTTCCTCGAATTGGGCGCGCAACGCGCTACTCACTTCGCCTCCCGCAACCAGGACTGAACGCACCGAACTAAAATCGGGCTCGCCGGCCAAGTGCGCAATGTCATACAGCATTGTCGGCAGCAGGAATAAGTTGTCGATACGGTAGCGCTCGACCAGCTCTGCTGCGCGTTGCGCAGAAAACTTCTCCATTAACAGGATGGAACGGCCGACGTGTAAGGCAAACAACAACGTTTGTTGTCCGCCGCTATGAAACAACGGCAAACCGATTAGATTGGGTGAGGTCTCTTCGGGTGCCAGCGGATAAGGCGCTTCCTTCCCGCCCTTAGCTGCACGCGCCAGTCGGCTCATGGTTTCGAAAGTACCACCGTGTGTCATGGCGACGGCCTTCGGCGCACCCGTAGTGCCACCGGTAAACAGCACCACCGCATCACGATCACCGGGGAGATCCGGTGCACGCAATTGGACTGTATGCTTCGCAGCCAATTGATCGAGGTCCGCGACGCCCGCTGGCAGGTCTACACCACCGATCACTGCCTGTGTCATCGATTCAGCGGCCGCTCGCATATTAGCGAGACCTTTTTGATCACTAATTACTGCCACAGCAGCCGCTTTACCCATCGAGGCTGCCAGTTCACTAGCGCCGTACAACGCGCTAATCGTGACTGGCACCGCGGCGATCTTCCACAACGCAAACAGGCTGCAAACCAGTTCCGGGCTGTTCTGTAGGTATAAGGCGACGTGATCGCCATCAGCAACCCCGAGCTCTTTGAGCGCACCAGCCATACGACTAGCCCAATTATCGAGGTCTGAAAAACTGAATTCACGCCCGTCGTCAAAAATAAGCGCCAAGCGGTCGCCAGCCTCTGCTGCGCGGCGCTCAAGATCGAAGGCTAGGTTCAATTGGAAATCACTATGTTAGGACTACAAACATTCCGGACAGTTGGTATGATTGACGAATCGAGTAGCGCCGTCAAGGCGCGCCCAAAACCGATACAGCGTGGAAAATTACCGTGAAAATAGGCCTGTTCCTATCAGCTCAACTTGTTCCCGGAACCTCAGTCGAGACCGGACTTAAACAGCTCATCGAGCAGGTCACATTGGCAGAGAAGCTGGGGTTCTCATCGGTATTTTTAGGCCACCACTATCTGGCTCACTCACAATTTCTGCAGCCATTGTCGTTAATTAACTACCTTGCCCCACTAACCACGACAATCCGCTTGGGTTTTGGCGTATATCTATTGCCATTACACAACCCGCTCGCGCTAGCAGAAGAGTTTGCGACCGCTGACATTCTCAGCAATGGACGTCTCACGGTTGGCGTTGGCAGCGGCTACCGCAAGTCCGAGTACGCCGCATTCGGTATTCCATTCGAAGAACGTTTTAAACGACTAGCCGAGTACGTGCCGTTGATGCAGAGATTGTGGCGCGGCGAAGAAGTCACAGCAGAGGGTTACTTTGGCCGCCTGAGCAATGCCAAATTGCACCTTCGACCTGCTCAGAAAGGTGGACCGCCGATCTGGATGGGTGCATTCGGGCCGGTCGGGATTCGACGCGCAGCTGCGCTCAACACTGCATGGCTTGCTCCGCCAGACGGTAATCGACAAGCGCTTCAGGAACGATACGCAATCTATCGCGCGACCCTGGAAAAGCACGGCCATGGCGAAGATTTGGACTTCCCGTTGATGCGCGAGGCAGTCGTCGCAACAACGGCCGAAGCCGCTGAGCTGCAGGCCTCTCAGTATCTCGCCAAACAATACGCGCAATACAAATCCTGGGACGCAGCGCAGGATGCCAGTGCGCAGCAGCTGCAGGACGAGTTTGCCCTGGTTGGCACACCGGATGCGGTGGCGGAGAAGCTCAAGTGGTACGGTGACGCACTCGGCGTCACCGAGGTCATCATGCGACTCCAGTGGCTGGACATGGAACAGGCAGCAGTACTGGACTCAATGCGTCTCATCGGCGAACGAATAATTGCCAAAAACTAACAAAAGATTGGAATAATAAATGGCCGCCACAAAGACTCGGACCTACCAACCAAAGAAAACGCGCGCTGCAATCGTCAAATCCGGCCTCAAGCTATTCGGTAGTCGCGGTTATCACGGTACTTCAGTTGGCGACATTGCCACCGCAGCGAAAATTACCAAAGGCGCGTTTTATCATCACTTTAAGAGCAAGGAAGAATTGCTGGTACTGATTCATAAGGAGTATGCCGACTACCAGTACAAAGCCATGCAGGAGGCAATGTCGGATACGCTTTCTTCCGCGCAGCAGCTACGTGCGCTTATTACTTGCATTGTGGAAGCCGTCGGCCGCTACAAACCCAATGTCACCGTATATTTTCAAGAACGCCGCTACCTGACCAAAAGTAATCTCGCCAAAGCGAATCGACAAAGAAATGAACTCGAGAACGCGTTTATAGAAGTGGTCGAGAAAGGCGTCGCGAGCGGCGAGTTTCGTCAGGATCTTGATCCGAGAGTCGCGTGCCTCGGCATCCTGGGAATGTGTGCGTGGACCTATCAGTGGTATTCACCACGCGGCCGTTTATCGGCCAGCGATGTCGCAGACAATTTTTCCAGCATGCTTCTTGACGGCATGCTGGCCTAATTTCGAAGCTTCCCAATGAATCAATCCGCCGAAGACACAAGTCAGCCATTTGGCGTTGCTGACGAACTGATGCGCGGTGTGTTCCGGGTGCGTTTGCCGCTCGACTTCCAAGAAGACCATATTAATGTATGGGTACTTTACGACGGCGAGGACATATCGATTATTGATACTGGTGTCGGAGCACGAGAGACTCAGGAACTCTGGTCCACCATCTTAAAGGAACAGTTTGTTGATCGACCGCTGCGACGAGTCATCTGTACGCACTGGCATCCGGATCACATGGGGTGTGCGTCATGGTTGTTGGCGCGAGCCCGCGAAAAACTTTGGATAACAAAGCGCGAATGGCAAACCGCGCAAAGAGTGGTAGGCAGCGGCAGTGAGCAACACCTGCGCGACGAAGAACGTTTATTGCAGTTGACCGGCTGCGATGAGGACTTCACGCGGCAGATCATCGATCGCTCGGGCTATATCGCCGCGCACTTCCTGCCGCCGCCTGATCGCTATGAGCGATTCCGCTGCGGCGACGCTCTGGATATTGACGGCGACGCCTGGCTGGCAATACTCGGTGAGGGACATTCACCGGAGCATGCGGCGCTCTATTCTGCGTCGCGAAACGTACTTATCGGCGGCGACATGGTATTGCCGGATACCGCAACCTTCGTCGGCATTGATTCTGGTGAGTTTCTCGATGACGACCCAATAGATGCTTATTTGCAAGGCCTGTATCGTTTAAAGAATCTACCTGAAGACGTGCTCGTTCTGCCATCACACGGCGAACCATTTGTTGGCTTGCATAATCGCATCGACGAGCTTGAAGCAAGAATGAAAAAACGCCTGAAGCGCACCTTAGAAAAGCTCGAAGGCAATATGACCGCGGCGACTCTGGTCAAGGCACTTACATCCAGAAAGCCCAGCGCCAGCCAACTCTATTTAGGTATTCGCTCAACCGTCGCTTGTCTCAACTATCATTGGATCCGGCAGGCAGTGAGCCGAACCGAGGACGGCGGAGTGTACTTCTACGCTCGCGCGTAGAAGGAGGAGAGTTTTATGTCTTTGTCATTTCCGGAATGGTTCCAACCAGACATGCCAGAGCGTGATGACTGTGTTCTCGGCCCGCTGCTCGACTGTGGCAATCGCGAGCACCCTGATCGGGTGTTCGCTTTATTCGAAAATGGTACGAGCTGGAGCTACGCCGATACCTGGCGCAACACCCGCAGTTGGGCCACTGGATTGCAAAAACTGGGCGTCAAGACAGGTGACGCCGTTTCAGTTTGGCTGCCAAACCGTCCGGAGATTCTCAACGCATGGTTTAGCACAAACTATATAGGTGCGATCTACGCACCTATTAATACGGCCTACCGCGGGGAATTGCTAAGTCACGTCATTCACAATGCCGGAGCCAAAATACTCATTGGCCACAGCGAATTGCTCCCACGCCTCGTCGGCGCGGATCTGGCGCAGATTGAGCAGATTATTTGCATTGGAGATCTACCCGATATCGACCTGGGCGTACCCATTCACAGCGCCGACATTCTCGATGGCGACCCGAACTCGTTGCAAGCCGTTCCGGACGTTATGCCGTGGGACACGATGGCCATCATTTACACGTCCGGAACCACCGGCCCGTCGAAGGGTGTCCACTGTTCTTATTTTCACTTCTACAACGTCGGTATGTTGGCAGTAGGCTTCATAAAAACCGATGAACGCTGCTTTGTAAACATGCCGCTGTTTCACATTGGTGCAGCCGGGGGTACTTTCGGCGCACTCGCGCGTCGTGCATCGATAGGCGTTGTCGACGGCTTTAGCACGTCAAAGTTTTGGGATCAGATCCGCTCGATGAACTGTGCCGTCATGTGCGGCCTGGTTGGCAGTACGGTTGCTTTTCTTTCGAAAAGGGAGCCCGCGGACGACGACAAAGACAACCCGCTACGTCGAGTCATTGTTGCACCCGTCAACGCACAAGTGATCGCGCTGGCAAAGCGTCACGACTTCGGCTATTTCACTGGTTTCGGCATGACCGAGGCACCGATGCCGCTGATCTCTGAGGTAAATACAACGATTAGCGGTGGTTACTGCGGCCGCCCACGCGACGGCGTTGAATGCAGGGTTGTTGATAAAAACGATATTGAAGTCGCCACCGGCAGTAGCGGCGAACTTATGGTACGCAGTGACCATCCATGGTCAATGAACCACGGTTACGTCAACATGCCGGAGGCGACCGTTTCTGCGTGGCGTAATGGCTGGTTTCATACCGGTGATGCATTTCGCTGCGATGCAGAGGGAAATTTCTACTTCGTTGACCGGCTAAAAGACGCTATCCGTCGACGCGGCGAGAACATCTCCTCGCTTGAAGTAGAGAAACCGGTCCTCGAATATCCTCAGGTTCTCGATGTGGCGGCGATACCGGTACCGGCAGAGCATGACGAAGATGAAGTTATGATCGTCGTCGAAGCTAAACCGGGGGAGACAATTGACCCTGTCGCGCTAACAGAATTTTTAGTTGAGCGAATGGCTCACTTCATGGTGCCGCGTTACATTCGAACCATGCCGACATTACCGAAGACTCCAACGAACAAGGTGCAGAAACCGCTCCTAAAGTCTGCGGGTGTAACGGAGGATACCTGGGATCGCGAAGCGGCCGGCATCGTACTCAAGCGGATACGCCTCGACTAACTTCGACTCCGATCCGCTAATCGACGAAGTTCTCGCTTGAGTTTGAACACCTGTTCGGGCGTATAGTCTGCCAGAACACTGTTTTCATGCGCTTTGGCGATCGCCATGACCGGCACAACTTTGTCTTGTCCTGCTGCGGTTATTTGTATCAGGTCGGACTCCTCTGCAACGCGTCTGGCCAGCTTCTTTTCGATCAGCGATTCGACAGCGTCTTCAACTTCGCTGTTCGACAACATCGTTCCGTAAGTGATTTTGTTCAGCCCACGACCGTCGTGCTCGTTCACGAACGTCAGCACACGTACTTCCGCCTGATTCAGATCCAGACTGCTAATGCGTGCTTTGAACGGTTCGACAAACTCGTAGGTCGCGCGCATCAGCAGCGCCATCAGGTAATCGTCTTCAAAACCGCCCGGCGCGTTGGTTTCTGCATCGGGGTGCACGTCGGCAACCGCATACCGGCCACGGTGAAAGACCAGCGCTTCGCGACCCGTATCATCGAATTGATCAACATTGCCAACAATGATGATGTGATCGCCACCGTCATATTGATACACCTTGCTGCACTGGAAACGCGCGGCACACGCTGGCAACAACGGTAGGCCGTTGAGCCCAGGCCGCCATTCGATATCGGCAAACATGTCTTTAGCGCTTTTCGCAAAATGTCGGGAAACTTCAATCTGCTCCTCCGCAAGAACGTTCACAACGAAGTGATCGCTACTTTCGAAACTCGAGCGCTTACCCGACCCCTTGGCAATACTCCACAGCACCATCGGTGGATCAAGCGACACGGAGTTGAAACTATTAGCGGTAATCCCTATGGGTTCACCGTTCTGATCTAAAGTTGTCACAACGGTAACGCCGGTCGCAAAGTGACCCAGTGCGCTGCGAAATTTATCGCCGTCTACTTTCGTCATTCTATTCTGGCCACTCTGGTGACCGTTTCTCCCTCATTGCCGCTATCCCCTCCTCAGCGGCCGCCGAGTTCAGAGCATCGATTGCAGTATCAATCGCGACTTGCTCTGCTTGTTCAGAAGAAAGCGGAATTAGTTGGCGGAATAGCTTCTTGGTTCGCGCCAATGTCGCAGGCGAATACGCTGCGATCTGCTGCACACTGGCTGTTGCAACTTCCTCAAAATCGGCATCGGCAGTGACGCGAGTAAAAAAACCTGCCTGCAGCGCTTCCTGTGAGTCGATAGTGCGGCCACTCAACAACCATTCGAGGGCGGTTTTTTGCGGCAGCACGCGTTGCGCGTCGACCATAACGATCGCAGGGACAATGCCAAGTGCGATTTCCGGTAGTGCCGTAACGCAGGACTCTGGCGCTAGCACGATGTCGCTTCTCGCAACGAGAGAGAAGCCGAAGCCCATGACCGCACCTTCCACCAGACTGATAGTCACCCTGCTGTGGTTCTCAAGCTTGTTAAGGACTTCGAGATTAGTTTTGAATTGCTGCTGCAATGCGTCATCGCCTCGACTGCGCATCGCATGAATATCATTGAAGTCCCAGCCAGAACAAAAGTGGCCACCCTTGCCACGCAAAACGATAACGCTACAACTCTTATCCGCGTCGATTTTATCGAGCGACGAATCAAGCGCTTCGATCATTGTCGACGTGAACGCGTTTCGCTGTTTGACGCGATTAAGCGTGATGTTTGCAACACCATCCCGAATCTCGAGAATAAGATCGTTATCCTCAAGATTGTTACTCTCAAAAACCATCGATACCTCTGTTCGGCTTCTTAAGACCAAGCCAAAGACTAACAACTCCAATTGGCATCAGCACCGCGCAGACTAAAGAAATTGATTTTCCAACGGCCAAATCATCGTGGAATATATAATCTGTGCACAGCGCGACAGTAAGTGGCCCAATTCCGCTACCAATCAGCGCCACGACCAGAAAATAAATTGCGGTCACTTGAGCTCGCATTCGATTCGGTGTTACCAGTTGTACCGCCGCGGCCGTTAAGCCAACCGGTGACGCCAACAAGAAAGTGACCGGTACAAGCGCGGCGTAGGACATCATGTCCTCTCCAATCAACGGCATTGCAATCGCGAACGGCAGTGCCAGTGCACTGACTACCAATGTTGTAAGCATAATCGCGTTATCTCGCCCACGACCGCGCAGCCAATCGGCAAACCACCCGCCAAGGAACGAACCCGATGTCCCGAACAGCAGTAGCACCATGCCGTAGCGAAAACCGACCTCACTAGCGGTCCATTCGTGTACACGAATGAAGTAGGTCGGCATCCACGAAAGAATCGCAATGATCACCATGCCAATCATTGAAAGCCCGACGAATATTGAGATGAAGAAACGTCGTTCGGTACGCATAAACTCTGAGACTTCGCGGAGACTAACCCGACCAGCACGCGACTCTGTCGATTGCGACGTGCCTCGCCTTGCGGGCTCTTTAACCGTAAACATCAACGCACCCACGAGCAGTCCTGGCAAACCTACTGCGAGAAACGCCACTTGCCACGGTCGCAATAAGCCAACGATCGGAATTTCAATGGGTCCAGCTGAGGAAATCATGCCAATAACAGCGCCGCCCACCAACATCGCGATTCCCGCACCGGCATAAACGCCGAGCGCAAATGTGCCTGTCGCTCGGGCAAGACGATCCGGGGGGAAATAGTCAGCAAGCATCGAATACGCCGGTGGCGACAATGCCGCTTCGCCAACGCCGACTCCAATTCGAGCGATGAATAGCTGTAAAAAACTTCGCGACAGTCCGCAAGCTGCGGTCATCAGACACCAGATAAAAATTCCCGCGGCGATAATATTGCGGCGGTTACCACGGTCAGCCATGCGGGCTATCGGTACGCCAAGTACGCTGAAAAAAATCGCGAATGCGAGGCCCTGTAATAAACTGATCTGTGTATCAGATATTCCAAGATCAGCGCGGATTGGCCCCACCAGGAGATTGAGAATTTGCCTGTCGATGAACGAAACGGTATACGCGATCGTCAGAATCCCGACCACATACCACGCATAACCGCGCGAGGGCCACAGCGGTTCATCCGTCACCGCAGCATCAACTACCCCTGATTCGTTCTTTTCCTCGATAATATCGGTATCTCGACTGCTTAAACGGCAAGCAAGCTTGACCTTGCTGGTCGCTTTCCTCAATCATACCGACTGATCGGAATGTTGTCTTTGTCAGCTTAGCCATGCGCGACGTGCGTGGTGGGAATATTTGATGAGTGCAGTGGGTATTTGGAAGATTGCCGCAGCGGATCCGGAGCGAATTGCTGTGGTTGCTGTCGATGGCACCAGCACCAGCTACGAGAAAATAGCCGTACATAGCAATCAGCTTGCACGGGGTCTTCGAGCGCTTGGACTTGAGCGCGGTGACCGGGTAGCCGTTGTTATGCGAAATGCGCCCGAACTCGTGGCGATCATTCTCGCTGCGCAGCAAATCGGCCTTTACGTCGTACCAATCAATTTCCACAGCACCGCGGACGACATCTCCTTCATCGTCAAAAACTCAGGAACCCGAGCCGTGTTTGTCGATCCTGCGTTCACAAGGACCTGCCAGGACGCGCTCGATAGCATTGATTTTCCGCAGAATGCGCGCTTTTGCACTCGGAAATCGGCCGGGTTTGAGACGCTGAGTGACTGGCGCCGGCATTTCTCAGGCGACCGGCCCGACGACACAGCAGCCGGATCGGTCATGTTCTACACCTCCGGCACAACTGGTCGACCAAAGGGCGTATTGCGACCTCTTCCTACAGGGGACGGCGACGAGGGCGCAGCACAACAAATTTGGATACTGCAGGTCTTTGGCATAGAAGCCGGGGACGGCGCACATCTGGTGAATTCACCGATGTACCACACCGCGGTTTTTAGTCTCGGTATGGCGGCGCTACATTGTGGTCAAACCTTGATATTGATGGACGAGTGGGAGCCGGAGCTCGCACTGCGACTAATCGATCGTCATCAGGTTACCAGTACGCATATGGTTGCCACGCACTTTCACCGCCTGTTGTCCCTTAGTGATGCGGTCAAGGCGAAGTACGATACGAAATCGCTGACCTACGCGCTGCACGGCGCAGTACCGACGCCAGTTGATATTAAACAGCGCATGATGGACTGGTGGGGTCCTGTCATTTACGAGTATTACGGCTCATCAGAGGTTGGTGGCACCTTGGTAACGCCAGAACAATGGCTGGCTAAACCGGGCACTGTCGGTCTACCGTTCTCCATTACCCGCCTGGAGATTCTCGACGATGACGGCAATCCCGTACCCAACGGAGAGCCCGGCTGGATTTACATGCGCCAGGGCGACGAAGACTTTCAGTATCACAACGATCCTGATAAGACCGCTAATGTCAGTCGTGGCGAATTGGTTTGTGTTGGCGATATAGGCTATCTCGATGAGGACGGTTACCTGTTCCTGTGTGGCCGCGATGCGGAAATAATTATCTCCGGTGGCGTCAACATCTATCCGGCCGCGATTGAAGGACACCTGCTAGGTCACGATGCCGTTCAGGACGTGGCAGTAGTCGGTGTCCCCGACGATGAGTTCGGCGAGCAGGTCAAAGCGGTTATAGTCACGAAGCCGGGGCACAGCGCCGGCGCAGAACTTGAGAAAGAATTGATACAACACTGTCGCGACGAGCTATCGCACATTACCTGCCCGAAAAGCGTTGATTTCGTCGACGATTTACCCAGAGACCCATCTGGCAAGATGTATAAGCAACGCGTACGCGACCAGTATTGGCAAGGCCGCACAAAAAGAATCTGAATCAGGAGCCGTATGAGCAACACCGACAGTATAAATTTCGACGGACAGGTAATCATCATCACAGGCGCAGGTGCAGGCCTTGGCCGGGCCTATGCGCAGTTGCTCGCGAAGCACGGCGCCAAGCTTGTAGTCAATGATCCCGGTGCCGACGTTCACGGAAATGGCAATGACCCCGGTGCGGCCGACGCGGTTGTGGCTGAAATCAGCGACGCTGGCGGCAGCGCAATTGCCAACTACGATACCGTCGCCACCGCTGCCGGCGGCGCGGCGATTGTTCAATCCGCAATCGAAGCCTACGGGCGGGTTGACGGCCTCGTGCATAATGCCGGCATCTTGCGTGACAAAAGCTTTCAAAAACTCAGTGACGACGATATCAATCAGGTTCTGGACGTACACCTGAAGGGGGCCTTCTATGTTGGGCAGCCTGCATTTGCCGCGATGAAACAACAACAGCACGGCCGCATGGTGTTCACTACATCCGCATCGGGGCTATTCGGAAATTTCGGCCAGGCGAACTACGGCGCAGCCAAGACCGGACTGGTCGGATTGATGCGCGTATTGAGCGTCGAGGGTGCAAGCAAGGGGATTCGTATCAATTGTGTCGCACCCAGCGCACGAACAAGAATGACCGAAGGTCTCCTCGGGCCGCTGCAAGATCAACTCGATCCAAAACACGTCGCGCCACTCGTAGCGTTTCTTTGTTCTTCGCAGTGCGATTTTACCAACGAAATATTTTCAGCCGGAGGCGGTCGCTACGCGCGAATCTTTCTTGGCCTTACACCGGGCTGGTACAGCGGCGGGGAAGTCGCCAGCGTGGACAAGATTGCCGAAAAAATGGAAACGATTATGGATACTGAAAATTTCATTATTCCAGCAAGCGGCATGGACGAATTAGCCGCAATGCTCGCCGCGTTCGGCATCAGTATGGAGAGTGACTAGATATGGACTTTAGCGACACAAAAGAACAGGCAGCGTTTCGAGCCGAAGTTAGTGACTGGCTCGACCGCGTCCTGGTCGATTTTCCTGCCGTGGAAGAGCAGTCTGAACGTGAAGCTCGGTCGCGCAGCTGGCAGGCGCGCATGTATGCAGACGGCTGGCTCGGCATCGCATGGCCAAAAGAGTACGGTGGGCGGGGCATGTCGCCTCTTTTTGAAGCAATCTTTCGTCAAGAATGCATTCGTCGAAACTCGCCGATACCGGTCAACCTGCTGGGCATTTTGCTGGTCGGTCCAACGATCATCGTGCACGGTAGCGAGCAACAGAAAAAGTATTACCTGCCACGCATTCTTTCCGCAGCGGATACCTGGTGCCAGGGTTACAGCGAGCCTGCCACTGGCTCAGACCTCGCTGGCCTCAAGACGCGTGCGGATGAAGTACAAGATGGCTGGCGAATCAACGGACAAAAAGTCTGGACGTCTTCGGGTCATTTGGCCACCAAGTGCATGATTCTCGCGCGCACGGATCAGTCGGTTGCTAAACACAAAGGCATCAGTTGCTTTCTCGCCGATACCGAGAACTTCGACATTCGTCCCTTGTGCATGATTAATGGCGATGCTGATTTCAATGAGATGTTTATTGACGACGTCTTCGTCGCTAAAGATGATTTACTCGGTGACTTACACAACGGCTGGAACGTGGCAATGACCACGCTCGGCGTTGAAAGAACCTCTGTGGCTTTCAATTTACAAGTCTGGGCGCGGCAAGCGCTTGACCGCCTTGTCGCGCTGGTATGTGAGAAGGGATTGCAGAACGACAGCTACATGCAGGACCAACTCGGCGGCTTTGAGGCCGAGGTAGAGGCGATACGCATTGGCACCATTCGCAGTACCTCAGCCGTCGCCGCCGGCAAGCGGCCCGGCCAGGAGGATTCCACGATCAAACTGCAATGGGCACACGCAGTACAGGACATCAGTCGCTTCGCACTCGAAGTTGGCGGCGACCAGTTTCTGCTGGCCGGTGCCGAAGGCAGCGACTTCTGGTTGCACCGCTATCTTAGAGCTCGTGGCCACAGTATCGAAGGTGGTACGGACGAAATTCAAAAATCGATCATTGCCGAGCGAGTGCTCGGACTGCCGAGGTCACGCTAATGCAAGCAACACTGACCGAACAGCAGGAGCTCATTGTCGAATCCGTCGGACGTATGACCGACGATGGTATTAGCAAAGCGCAAGGCGTCCTGAAGGGTGAATCGTGGCCAAGCGATCCTGACTCGGCGCTACTGCAAGACTGGGTGGGTCTGGGTGTTCCCGAAAGCATGCAGGGTGCCGGCGGTGGCTTACTCGACTTAGCACTGGTTCTAAAAACGCTCGCGCTTCGCATCGTGCCGAACAAGTTTTCACAGCATGCTATCGCAGTGCAAGTGGCAATGACCGCAGGCCTGCCAGTAGCAGATGCGCTGAGTGCTAGTTCTCGTTGGTGTCTTGCAGTTGCTGAACACGGCGCCGAGCCTTTTGGTCCCTTCCAGGGGAAAAGCGAGGGCGAAAAAGTTACGGCAGAAAAGAACGGCGTTCCACATGGTGCTGATGCAGATCTCGCGGTTGTTGTCTTGGACAACGATCTTGTTGCATTGGCGAAAGCCAGTGCAATCGATTCGGCATCCTCAGCGGACCCTCTTAACCCATGCGCCAGTCTCTCGTTCAAAGCATCGACGAGTATAGGTGTCGCAACGGGAGCCCGAAAAGGCTTAATGCGCGCGACTGCTCTAATGGCGGCTGATCTTTGTGGCGTAGCGCAGGGTGCGATTGATCTCGGTGCGAGTTATGCGAAAGAACGTGTGCAATTCGGCAAACCGATCGGCATCTATCAAGGTGTCGCGCATCAACTCGCCAATGCAGTTGTCGCAGCGGAAACCGCCTGGTCGTTAACGCTCTATGCCTGCTGGGCACTGGACAATGACAGTGACGACGCCGAGAGAGCCGTACATGCAGCCAAAGCGAAAGCGTCGGAGGCAGCCGTGTTCAGTGCTGAGCGGGCGTTACAAGTACACGGCGGCATGGGCATGACCTGGGAGGCTTCACCGCATTTATTTTTACGCCGCGCACTGGCCGGCTCGGCTTTCTTAGGCGGAGCGCATTGGCATCGCCGTACGCTTGGCACAGCAATACTTAAGCAACACGACAAAACCTAAATTAAGGACATTTCATGACAAACGCGGTAATCGTATCCACTGCACGAACGCCGATAGGCAAAGCCTATCGTGGTGCTTTCAATGACACCAACGGCCACACCTTGGGTGCACACGTTATTGAACATGCGGTCGAGCGTGCAGGTATCGACAAAGATGAAGTTGAAGATGTTGTTATGGGCTGCGCTAACCCGGAAGGTGCAACAGGTCTGAATATCGCGCGGCAGTCTGCATTGAAAGCAGGCTTACCGGTTACGAGCAGCGCATTCACAGTGAATCGTTTCTGTTCCTCGGGATTGCAGGCGATCGCTACTGCCGCAGGTCGAATCGCGAATGAAGGCGTTCCAATTGCCGTTGCTGGCGGCGTCGAATCAGTCAGCCTTGTCTACAACGAACATTACAACCTGTTTCGATCTGAAGATGACGGCCTTCGACAAATGCACCCACAGTTCTACGACACGATGATTCAGACGGCGGAGAGAGTTGCGGGGCATTACAACATCAGTCGCGAAGCACAGGATGAATTCTCCTTGCAAAGTCAGCAGCGCACCGCAGCAGCGCAAAAAGCCGGTCTGTTTGACGACGAAATCGTTCCGCTCACGACAACGAAAGTCACCAAAGACAAAGAAAGCGGAGAAGAGTTGCGCGAGCAAGTGACCCTGCAGCATGACGAAGGAAATCGCGCGAATACAACACTTGAAGGCTTAAACGCGCTGAAGCCAGTAACTGAGGGTGGCAGCGTCGCGGCGGGCAATGCGAGCCAGCTTTCCGACGGCGCGTCTGCGTGCGTCCTCATGAACGAGACGCTCGCTGAAAAACGTGGCATAGAGCCGCTCGCCCGATTCCGAGGCTTTGCGGTTTCCGGTTGCGAGCCCGGCGAGATGGGAATTGGGCCCGTGTTCGCCGTGCCACGATTGCTGCAGCGGACCGGGCTTACAGTGGCAGATATTGGCCTGTGGGAGCTAAATGAAGCGTTCGCAGTACAAGTGCTGTATTGCCGCGACACCCTCGGCATTCCGAACGACTTATTAAACGTTAACGGCGGTGCGATCGCTATCGGTCACCCTTTCGGCATGAGCGGCGCACGCATGACCGGTCATGCACTCATTGAAGGGAAGCGCCGCGGCGTTCGTTATGTTGTCATTACTATGTGTATCGGCGGCGGCATGGGCGCAGCAGGCTTATTCGAAATCTTGTGAGGTCTATCTTGCTATGACAATTGAAGCATTGCTCGAACGTGTCGGTAACGACCCTGAGTATGGCGAATGGCATACGGTAAGTCAGGAGATGATCAATGCGTTCGCTGAACTAACCGGCGATCACCAGTGGATTCATGTTGATGTTGAACGCAGCAAGCTTGAGTCGCCATTCGGAACCACAGTTGCTCACGGTATGCTGGTGCAGTCGATGATCCCCAGGTTGCTGGGCGAGGACATCAGCTGGATGGAGGGCTTTAGCTCTGGGGTGAATCTCGGTAGCGATAAGGTTCGTTTCACCGCACCAGTGCGGTCCGGCAGTCGCATACGCGGCGGCTGGTCGATCAAGAGTGCAACCGAGGGTAGCGCGGGCTCGGTTCGAGTCATTATGCTAGTCAGTGTTGAAGTAGAAGGTGAATCAAAACCTGCGTGTTACGCTGAACTGGTCAGCATTCTGTACTCCTGATCGTAAACTGTGCCGGACCTCTAATATGAGTATTGCCGAGACTGAAGTTGCACCACCCCTGACTAATAGAAAGGTCTTTCTCGGTGTGCTGATGATGATCTACATCAGCAGCTATCTCGACCGCCAAATCATCGCCATATTGCTGCCGCAAATAAAAGCGGAGTTCGACGTTCCCGACCTGTACCTCGGAATGCTATCAGGGCTTGCATTCGCGCTCTTCTATACGACTTTGGGATTACCCCTCGCGCGAATCGCCGAAAAGAAATCGCGGGTCAACCTGCTGGCAATCTGCATTACGGTATGGAGCATCATGACAATGGTCTGTGGTACTGCAGTCACGTTCGTGCAGTTGTTGCTGGCGCGTATTGGGGTTGGCGTCGGTGAAGCTGGCTGCAATCCATCGGCGCACTCGTTAATTTCCGACTACTTTCCATTTGAGAAGCGCGCCTCTGCGCTCGCGGTCTACGCCCTGGGGGTACCGCTAGGCATGCTACTCGGCCTTTCTCTAGGCGGTTGGCTCGGCGACATGTACGGATGGCGTATCACACTGCTGGCGGTCGGTTTGCCAGGGCTGGTTCTTGCCGTACTGGCAAAACTACTCATCAAAGAGCCGCCCAGAGGACATTCGGAAGCGAAGACTGTAAATGTGGCGGCACAAGCCGCTGAAAGTCCAACTACAAAAGAGACTTTCGCATTTCTCTGGCGCACGCGTACATTCCGAGCCTTGTGTGTCTCTGCCGCTGCGGACGCATTTGTTGGCTATGGCCTTCTCATTTGGTTGCCAACCTACCTGATACGAGGTTTCGAACTCAGCGGATCGGAGGTCGGTCCGCGTCTTGGCTTGTTAGTCGGTATCTCTGGAATGATTGGTGCTCTGGGCTCAGGTTATCTAGCGGACAAACTCGGTTCAAGCGACAAACGGTTTTACTGCTGGATACCGGCTATTGCCGCCTCTATTGCGCTATTCGCTAACTTCGCAGTCTATACCTCGTCTTCGCTCAATAGCATTTACCTGCTGCTTATCATTCCAATGATCACGCTGCCAGCCAGTGGTGCACCGGTGTATGCCGCGGTGCAATCGATCGCCCCGCTCAGAATGCGAGCAACGGCGGCGGCGGTTCTCTTGTTGGTCATAAACCTTGTCGGACTGGGTTTCGGTCCGACATTTATTGGTGCAATGAGCGATTTTCTCGCCCCCACCCACGGCGCCGACTCATTGCGTCTTGCCATGCTCTCAATCATCGGCGTTTATGTTGTTTCGGCCACAGCCGCGTTCGTCGCGTCACGCCATTTTGTCGCCGATCTCGAGCGTGTCGGAAAAAGCGGCGTACATGGAAACTGAACAGTTAAATACGCTAATCGAATCAGCAACATCGGGAGACAGATCGGCCCTTGCTCGCACACTGTCTCTTCTCGAATCCGGCGAAGCCGTCGCTGACAAAGTATTTCACTATCTGCTTGAAACTCAACGCACGAGTTTCGTCATCGGCGTTACCGGCGCACCTGGCGCCGGCAAATCAAGCTTGGTCGGCGCACTTATTCGCATGTTGCGAAGCGCTGGTGAACGCGTTGCCGTTATTGCGGTTGATCCCTCGTCCCCCTTCTCAGAAGGGGCATTGCTGGGCGACCGTTTGCGCATGACGAGCGGGGAGCGCGATGACGGTGTCTTTATTCGTTCCATGGCGAGTCGCGGCAAGCAAGGCGGCATGGCAGCGGCAACTCAAACGGCCGCATTGGTTCTGGAAGCATGCGATTGGCCTATCGTCATTATCGAAACAGTTGGTGCAGGCCAGGTCGAGGTGGACATTGCTGCCACTGCAGACGCAACTCTGGTCGTCGTCAACCCAGGTTGGGGTGACGAGGTTCAGGCGCACAAGGCGGGATTAATGGAAGTTGGTGATGTATTCGTTATCAACAAAGCTGATCGCGATGGAACTGCAGATACCCGGCGTGACCTGGAGTCTTTGCTTTCCAAACGAGCAGAATCCGCAGCTACGGTATCCATCGTCGAGACGATCGCAACCGAAGACAGCGGTATTAGCGATCTATGGGAACGCGTTCTTGAACACCGCAGTGCGATAGACGCTGGCGGTCTGATCGAACGCCGCAAAGCTCAAGCAAGGCAGCTAATACAACTGGCCATCGAGCAACAACTCAGTCAAAAAACCGCCCGCTTGTTCGCTAGCGAATCCTTCAGCGACGTAATAAAAAAGGTCACTGAGGGCGACCGAGTAATGTCAACCGTCGTCAGTGACCTGTTGAAGAAATTAGCGTGATGTCGGTCCCTTAGCTGCTCGGAGCCGAACCCCGTCCGGTCAGATGCTCGGCAGAAGCCACGATATCCGGCAACTGAGACCCCGGTGGATGTACGACAACATCCAACGCATGCAGACGACGGATCGCCCATGGCGGCACAACACCACCGGCAAAAATCGGCTTGTCGATGCCCTCTTTGCGCAGACTCTTAATGATTCGTTCGGCGACCTCGACATGTCCACCGATCGACAAGCCAACCAGATCGACGTCTTCATCGACCGCCGCCTGAACGATTTCATCGACGGTCGACATGCCTATCATAATAATTTCAAAACCGGCATCACGAAGCGCGGTTGCCACGACCGTCAACCCTCTCCAGTGACCGTCAAGACCTGTCTTCGCTAGTAAAATTCTATGTCGCTTGCTCATAAAAAAA
>Ga0055584_100001541_pt1 | contig 22626 bp, 16 predicted proteins | sample OSDHelmetaG_FD_58716 | JGI IMG/M metagenome (GOLD analysis project Ga0055584, IMG submission 58716) | Pelagic marine sediment microbial communities from the LTER site Helgoland, North Sea, for post-phytoplankton bloom and carbon turnover... | ecosystem: Environmental > Aquatic > Marine >...
CTTTAAACTGATAACACCTGGGGTTCGTCCGGAGTGGGCCGCTGCAAATGACCAAAAAAGAATTATGACGCCAGAGCAGGCGATTGCTGAAGGGGCTGACTATCTTGTAGTAGGCCGACCTATTACCGCGGCAGATGATCCATCGGCCGCGGCACAACGAATTGCGACAGCGCTGGCTGCTTAGCGCCGAACAGAGGTTACATGAGTGTAGACGTAAAAATTTGCGGCTTGAGCGACGCTGAGTCTGTCGACGCGGCTATAGACGGTGGCGCGGATTATTTGGGGTTCGTTTTTTTTGAAAAGTCCCCTCGAAATGTCGCGCCTACTCTCGTTGCGGAATTGGTCGAGGATGTGCCTGAAGAGGTTCGCAAAGTTGGATTATTTGTTGATCCTGACGATGCCCTGTTAGGCCAAGTCCTGACCCATGTTCGACTCGACTGTCTCCAACTCCATGGTAGTGAAACCCCGGAGCGGGTGGATGCGATTCGGCTGTCTTGTGGTTTGCCGGTTATGAAAGTTGTGGGCGTTTCTGATGCAGCCGATGTCGCTGCTGCATCCAGGTATACGGATCACGCGGATATGCTGCTATTTGACGCTAAGCCGCCACCAGACGCTGATAGGCCAGGGGGGAACGCTACGACCTTTAACTGGAGCCTTATGACCGCTTATAGGGGCGCATTACCATGGCTTTTAGCGGGTGGGTTGACGCCAGAAAATGTGGCTCAGGCCATCATTGAGGCCAATGCGCCGGGAGTTGATGTCTCCTCAGGCGTTGAATCAGCGCCTGGGCAGAAAGATCCGGCGCTTATCACTGCGTTTTTGAAAGCTGCAAAAGGTCTCTAAGCCCCTCTAAACCCCTCTTAAGGCCCTGGTTTTTCGATGAGTTCTTTTTTGCTCATCAGCGAGGCATGCGCTATAAGTCCGGCCCAGAGTTTAGCCCGGTCAGGATACATCAAGCCCATGGCGGAAGCGCGCAACACCTATAGAGACGGCCCAGACGAAGCGGGTCATTTTGGCCTGTTCGGTGGGCGATATGTTGCCGAGACGCTGATGCCGCTTATTTTAGAGGTTGAACGCGCCTATGACGCCGCGTGTGCAGATCCATCTTACGCCAAGGAACTGGCCTCATTTAACGCGGCATATGCTGGTCGCCCGAGCCCGCTGTATTTTGCTGAACGCCTGACCGAGCACTACGGCGGCGCGAAGATCTATTTCAAGAGAGACGAGCTTAATCATACGGGGTCCCACAAAATCAATAACTGCCTTGGTCAAATCTTGTTGGCTAAGCGTATGGGGAAAACCCGCATCATCGCCGAAACCGGTGCTGGTCAACATGGCGTTGCTACGGCAACAGTCTGTGCCCGGTTTGGTCTCGATTGTGTTGTGTACATGGGCGCTAAAGACATTGAGCGGCAAAAGCCGAATGTGTTCCGCATGAAACTTTTGGGTGCTGATGTTCGGGCGGTCGATAAAGGCTCAGCGACGCTCAAAGAAGCCATGAATGAAGCGCTGCGCGATTGGGTCGCGAATGTTGATGATACGTACTATCTCATTGGCACGGCAGCAGGGCCACATCCCTATCCAACAATGGTACGTGACTTTCAGTCTGTGATTGGCGAAGAGTTGCGTGGCCAAATGGATGTGGCTGAAGGACGCCTGCCTGATACCCTAGTGGCGTGCATTGGCGGCGGCTCCAATGCCATCGGTTTGTTCCATCCCTTTCTTGATGATTCTGACGTTCGCCTAATCGGCGTTGAAGCGGCTGGCAAAGGCATCGAGTCCGGTGAGCACGCCGCATCTATATCTGGTGGAAACCCAGGCGTTCTTCACGGCAACCGAACCTTTTTATTGCAGGAAGATGGGGGCCAAATAAAAGATGCCCATTCGATTTCTGCCGGTTTGGATTACCCAGGCATCGGCCCTGAACATTCATGGTTACATATGCAAGGACGCGTTGATTATGTCTCTGCGACCGATCAAGAAGCGTTGGATGCGTTTCAGTTGTGCTCTCGCCTCGAAGGCATCATCCCGGCGTTGGAACCCTCACATGCGCTTTCCTATGTTGGGAAAATTGCGCCGGAGCTGCCAGCGGACCATTTGATTGTTATGAATTTGTGTGGCCGTGGTGACAAGGATGTGTTCACCGTTGCAGATGCACTTGGAACTGAGATGGGGGGCGCGTTATGAGCGCCTCAGTGACCGAGAGTCGTCTCACGCGGCGCTTTGAAAAATTAAAAGAGCAAGACCGGGCGGCGCTCGTTACGTTCATCACCGCCAATGACCCTAATCCCGAGTTCTTTCGTGAACTCCTTGAGGGCATGCCTACTGCAGGTGCTGACATTATCGAGCTTGGAATGCCGTTCTCCGATCCAATGGCAGACGGTCCGTCTATTCAGTTGTCATCGCAACGCGCTTTGAAGGCAGGCGTCAGCATTGATGATGTTCTTGGTGCCGTCAAAGACATGCGCGAATGGGAAATGGATACTCCAGTCATATTGATGGGGTACTACAATCCGATTTACAGGTATGGCCCCGCTGAGTTCGCTCAAGCCGCGGCCACTGCTGGCGTCGATGGTGTCATTATTGTCGACTTGCCGCCGGAGGAGGCTGAGGAGCTTAATCAGCATCTTCGTGAGCATAACCTGCATATGATCTTCCTCGCCGCCCCGACAACAGATAAGACCCGTTTGCCACGCGTGCTCGATCACGCCAGTGGGTTTGTCTATTACGTTGCGGTCAAAGGTGTAACGGGCACAAAATCAGCCGACATGACGGAAGTGGGCGCGCGGATCGCCGAAATGAGACAGCAGACGGACTTACCGCTTGGTGTTGGGTTTGGTATTCGCACGGCTGCTCAGGCAGCAGAAGTTGCTCGATTTGCTGATGCTGCCGTTGTGGGTTCGGCGATTGTCGATATCATCGCTGACGGTGTTGATGAAGACTGTCGACCCGAAGCGGGCCTTTCGACACGGGTCCTCGATTTTGTAAAAGATTTGTCGAACGGGGTTCGAACGGCGCGCAGTGTAGATGGGGCTGAAGCATGAACTGGTTGACCAATTTTGTCCGACCAAGAATAAAGCGATTGGTTCAGCCGCGAGAGGCTCCGGATAACCTCTGGCATAAATGTCCGGCATGCAGCGAGATGGTTTTCCATCGCGAGCTGGAAAAGAATTTGCGTGTTTGCCCCCATTGCGATCATCATTTGCGCTTGCCGGTCCGCCAACGTCTTGAGATTTTGTTCGACGGTAAGAAGTGGACAGAGATTGAGTTGCCCTCTGTCGCTGTCGACCCCCTCAAATTTAAAGACCGTAAGAAGTACAGCGACCGCCTTAAGGACGCGCAATCGAAGACCGGCGCTAAAGACGCCATCGTTGTAGCGCATGGCACTATGGGCGGGCTCAACGTTGTCGTTGCGGCCTTTGAGTTTAGCTTTCTCGGTGGGTCTATGGGGACCGCGGTTGGTGAAGGCATTGTTGCTGCAGCTGAACTTGCCATTCTTCAGGAAGCGCCTTTGATCGTTATCCCGTCCTCTGGTGGTGCGCGTATGCAGGAAGGGATTTTATCCCTTATGCAAATGGCGCGGACGACAGTTGCGGTTGACCGGGTGCGCGAAAAAGGTTTGCCCTACATCGTGCTCTTAACTGATCCGACCACAGGCGGTGTGACAGCGTCCTTTGCGATGCTCGGAGATATCCAGATTGCAGAGCCTGGTGCGATTATTGGCTTTGCCGGCGCGCGCGTGATTGAACAAACGATTCGCGAAACTCTCCCCGAAGGATTTCAGCGCGCGGAGTACTTACTTGAGCACGGTATGGTGGACATGGTGGTTCATCGGGCTGATCTGCAGGATTCTTTGGTGCAACTCCTTGGCCTTCTGCTGCATCGTGATCCGGCCGCTCCAGTGCTGCCCATAGAGAGCGCCGACAGAAAGCGTAGGCGAGGGCGCAAGAGAGATGAGAAGCAGCTTCTGGCTTCACCTCCTGATCCGTCTGTGCCTGATGAAGGCCTGTTTGAGTCTGAAGATGAAGATGGATCAGATAAGTCCTGACCAAACTCATGCATCCTGATCCGCCTGGCCTGGTCGCCGCTCTTGAGCGCATCAAAACACTCCATCCTGTAACTATAGATCTGTCCCTTGACCGTATTGAACGGTTGTTGGCCGACTTGGGCTCGCCCCATTTGCGCGTTCCACCGGTTATTCATGTTGCTGGCACAAACGGAAAGGGGTCGGTGGTTGCAATGATGCGCGCTGTGCTGGAAGCATCTAGCTATCGCGTGCACGTGTATACGTCGCCACACCTTGTTTCATTCACTGAGCGTATTCGACTCTGCGGGAGTCTTGTTGACCAAGCTTTGTTGACTGACTTGATTAGTTATGTGGAACACGTCAATGGCGATGCGCCGATTACCTTCTTTGAGATGATCACGGCAGTTGCGTACCAAGCGTTCGCCCAGGTTCCAGCGGATGTTCTTTTGTTGGAGACGGGGCTCGGTGGTCGTCTTGATGCAACCAATGTTGTTCCACACCCCTGTGCCACGGTTTTGACGCCGATCTCCATGGATCATATGGGGTATCTCGGAAACAGCTTATCGGCCATCGCCGGTGAGAAGGCGGCGATTATGAAATCCGGAACGCCCTGTATCAGTGCCGCCCAGTCGCCAGATGCCGAATCAGTCATCAAGAAAATCGCGGCTGAACGCGGTGTTACTGTTGCGTGGCAGGGTACGGATTGGACAATAGAAGACGATCCCTTCGGCACAGTTCGATACGCGGATGCGAACACGGAGTGGTCCGTGCCTCGGCCAACGCTTCCAGGTCCGCATCAAATTGGGAATCTTGGCCTTGCTCTCGCGACCTTGGCGCGTGGGCCCTTTGCTATACCGGCTTTTGGTCTGCGGGCTGGGATGCGCGATGTGGAATGGCCTGCACGGTTGCAGAAACTGACCGAAGGCCCGCTGGCATCGAGTCTCCCTCAAATCTGGGACCTATGGCTTGATGGCGGACACAACCCATCGGCTGGAGCAGCATTGGCTTCTTGGCTAGCTCAAGACCCCAGTTCAACAATCGCCATATGTGGGATGATGGCCGGTAAGGACAATCAGGGTTTCTTGGAACCGCTTGCGTCTCACATCTCGACCTTGATCACTGTGCCTATCCCCGGGCATGACGGAAGCGCCTCGGAAAATGACCTGGCTGTCTGCGCTAAAGATGTAGGGTTTAGTGATGTCATCCCCTGTGAGGGGCTTGATGATGCTCTGGCTGTGGCACAGACCAAGATAACAGATCAGCGTGGCCGTTTTTTGGTGTGCGGGTCGCTATATCTGGCCGGTGAGGTTTTAAAGACTCATCGCTGACGCGTTAGTCAGCATCAGCAAAAATGACAACGCCAAGCTCGAGCAGCTTAGCGAGTTGTTTGGTGCGAATATGCATAACGCGTTCGCTCAAATGTCCTTGCACTTCCTTACGGGAGAGTGACCTTCCACCGAGGATAACTTCACCATCGTCGCCGCCGATCAACTTTGTTACGAGCTTGACCGCGCCATCCCAACCTTTTTCGCAAATGGCTAAGAGTAGCATGGCATCAATATTACTTAGCTCAATTGCAGTGCCTGCATTTGGTGCGGCCAAAGGAATGCGCGGTAGCACCATGCCAAACTCTTTGACCATGCCGCGATTGAATGCTGTGCCGATCTTAATTTTTGGCTTGCCAGAGATGGCGACGGCTTCTGTCTCTTCAGAAAACGCAATAATTTCACCACCAGCAGATAGCAATCGTGCAGCATCTACGCGTGTGGCGGTTGATATGCTGTCCAGGCCTGGTGTGTCGCCTAAGGTTCCGATTTTTTTAGCGCCAGCAGTGATGATGTCTAGGATGCTGTCAAACGGTTCGCCTTCGTAGGAAACCTGGACATCGCCGAACGCGACGTCTTTATCCATATCGGTGCGGTTTATGAGCGATCCGAAAATCAAGTTCTCGTTGATCGATAGCCATTCGTCTTCTGTTTTGATGGGTTCGCCTTTCACCCAAACATCGCGGCGGAAGGTTTCGTTCCGGATAAAATCGCGTTTGGCTTCTAATTCCGCTCTGCTCGTCATGTCGCGGAACTCTTCGTACAGAGCAGGGGGCACGGCAAGGTCGACCATGTTGAGAAACAATGTGGCGCAGCCTGCGAATTTCAGGCCACCCTGTTCCATGGCTTGTCGCACTTCAGCAAAGTGGAAGGCACGAAGATTCTCATTAAAATACTCATGCGCCATATAGCGAATATCAAGTTTCTCCAGTTGCTCCACTGCTTCCGTAAGGGCTGGGTTGTCTCGGAAGTATTTCGCTTCTGCGTTCTTGAGTTTCGTCAACCACTTGAGGCCTGCCTCCGCCCTGTCGACAGAATTCATGTCATCGGGCGTGAGGGAATAGATCATGTCGCGCATGGGCAATTTTGCGGCCCACCCTGGCATGGCGTTGTAACCCGTCAACAGTATGCCGCCCGGTTTGAGGCGCTTTACAGCGTCCTCTAAAAGGGCTGACCTTGTCGGCTCATCGACCCAAGAGAGGACACCATGCATAACGGCGAAATCGAGCTGTGGCAGATCGTCTTCATCGAGTTGAGTGAAGCTCTTGCACAAGAACTTCGTATTCTTCAGGCCGCCTCGTAGTGATAGGGTTTCCGCAGTGCGAACATGCGTGTTCATAAAATCCACACCGTAAAATTGTGCGTGTGGATAGCAAGCTGCGAGCACATTGGCGGTGATGCCGTTGCCACAGCCATAGTCACACCAAGTGAACGGTTCATCGAGTGGGCGGGGTTTGAAGCCGTTGAAGGCGCAGGCCAGATTCATGTGTGCTGGCGCGTGGTCCGGGTAGTACTCCGCCACGTAGGCTGTATCGGTAACGTAACCGCCGCTCATAGAACCCCCACCATGGTGTTTCCTTTTACGTTCGTGTTTCAGCGCATTTTTGGTGTCGGAATCAAAAGCCCCGCCACAGAGGGCGGGGCTTGGATTTGAAATAGGGTCAAAATCAACCGATCGAAGATTCCACCCACTCAACCAGTTTGCTTTTCGGCAGGGCGCCGACTTTGGTCGCTGCGACTTCGCCATCCTTGAACAGGATCAGAGTCGGGATACCGCGAACGCCGTACTTGGATGGGATATCGGGATTGTCATCAATGTTGACCTTGGCGATGGTGACCTTCTCGCCCATCTCTTTGTCCATTTCGTCGAGGATCGGGCCAATCTGTTTGCAGGGGCCACACCACTCTGCCCAGAAGTCTACAAGAACCGGTCCGTCAGCTTTGAGAACGTCTGCCTCAAAGGAATCGTCGGATACGTTTTTCATGAGCAATTATCCTAACTTGTCTAGGGTCTGAGGCCGGAGCGGCCCAGCGATACTTCAATCTAGAAACGGCCCGGGCGGGGGTCAAGGCGGGGATTCTACACAGACGGGTGAGGTGCAAAAAAGGTCACCCAGCGGCTACGGTGAAACCGGCTCTGTGCCTCAAATCTCCATTCATTCGTGCAGTTTTGTCAGCTCCGCCACTTGAGGGTGGTTGGTTGGATTTGGTTCTGAAACGGCCGGTTTTCAGCCTGTGCTTGGTGCCATTCTTTTTTCAGCCTGTAATACCAGCGAATTTGAGTGTCTGCGTCTTCAACCAGCATGGTCGAGGGATTAAACGCCTGGCCATCGCGCATATCTTGAACAGCGTCGGCATCTTGGCCAATGAATCGGCCAGCAATAAATTTAACCAACCCGCGTGTAAGGGCTCCCCCAGGGACATCCCAGTACATCACATGATGAACGGATGTTGTTTCAGTTGTGACCGGCGTGCATGCGGTCAGGCCGCAGTAGGTGACCTTGCCCGTTGTTGCATGCTCGATTCGGACGCCAGGCATCGTGTAGGTAATTTCTGTTTCCGGTGCGCCACCAAGGAACAACCGATAAGCGCGTGCATTACCCGATGCCGTATGGCGATCCATGCGCCATCCATGTTTGATCGGGGAGAACGCTTTCTCTTTATCACGGACATCTCGATGGCCACGCCACAATGATGAGGCATGAACAAAGGCCCCATGTGCTGGGTCCATCAGGCCAGTAACGGCGAGGTCGCTGTTGCACTGAAAGGTGCGATGAAGATGAAGTTGGAATCGGGTACCAATGTCCGGGACGGCTGGTACATCTGGTAGGTCTCCGATCTCAGTACCGGTGCCCATGAAGATCCAGATGATGCCGTCGTTTTCTTTCACTGCATAAGCCGACGCGTGGATGTCCGCTGCCTGGGGTTTTTGCCCATCTTTTTGCGAAGGAATGGCCGTGCATTGCCCATTGGTGGCAAACCGCCAGCCGTGATACGGGCACTCCACTTCCTTACCGTCGAACAGCCCGCGCGATAAGAGTGTGCCGCGGTGAGGGCACGTGTCTTTCAGGGCGAAGATCGCTCCGTCTCGGTCTCGCCCGATCAAGACCGGTTCTTGCAACAGAGTGCGGTGCATGGTTTGGCCAGATTTGATCTCATGAGCGGCGGCGGCCATGTACCAGCAGCCGCGCATAAATGTGTCGTCAGGTTTTGGCGTGTCTGTCATGACGCGATGGTGGCGATTGGGGCCGGAAAATCAAGTGCGCACTTACTCATGGCTAGCTTTCAGACCCCACGCTTCATCAAGCATGGACTCTGGTAGCTCGGTGATGAAGGGGCCATCCGTCCAAAGTAGGATGCAACGAATTGTTTTGTTTGGGTATATCTCTGAAAGGGCTACGCGATAGGCCGCCATTTGGAATTGATAGGCCGAGTCCACGGATTCGACCTTGCGCGGCGGCGGCCGGTTTGTTTTGTAGTCGACAATCATCACCTCATTATCGGTGACAACCAGTCGATCCACTTGTCCTGATAAGACGTGGCCATCAATTAACCCGGTAACAGGCACTTCGGCTTTTGAGCCTGGCCCGAACAGAGCCGCAAAGTCTTGGTGCTCGATCACGGCAAGGGTCTCGTCGGTAACGGATGCCACGTCGTCTGCCGCAAGGGACCAAGCGGGTCGGCTCAGGTATGCTTCGGCAGCCGTGCGTCTCGAACTGATGGGGAGTTCGGGGAGGCTTTGGAGTAGGCGATGAATCAGTAGGCCCCGCTGGAACCGCTTGGTCTGCGTTTGGCCTAGAGGCGCCGCGACGGTTGGTTCTTCCAGTGTTGGGCGAGACGGAGCCAAAGGTTTCGGTGGAGCCGGTTCCGCAGCGGCAGGCTCTTGTGCCCATGGCAGAGTTGCCGGAATGTCCGGAACCGCATCTTCGGGCGTGAATGCGCGCTCCGAGGCCGCAGTTTGGGTGTTAGACAACCGAAGGATAGACCCGTCGCTAATACCCAATTTGGCTAGGGCTGGATCTGTCTCTGCTTCTGCGATTGGCTCCAGTGCGGATTGAATGAGATTGTACCAGCACGCGTCCGGAGCCTTGTGCGCTGTATTCCATCCGCAGACGTATAGTCGATCTTCCGCCCTGGTCATCGCCACGTAGAGAAGGCGTCTGTATTCCCGATCACGCGCAGCGTCAGACTCGGTTTTTAATGTCACTGCAACAGCATCGCGGTCGGCAGTGCTGGGTGCCCACAGCATCAGAGGCTGGCCTTTGTCATCTTCGGTCCAGAGCAGCGCTTCGCCGTGACTTGGTGTTTGCAGCGTATCTGGCAAAAATACGATGGGGGCCTGGAGACCTTTGGCGCCATGAACCGTCATGATGCGGACGGCGTCGCGGTTGGCTTGTTCTAAATCTCGTTTCACTTCGAGCTGTCCGTGTTCAAGCCAGTGGAGAAATCCCTCAAGGCTTGGCCTGTGCCTACGTTCGTATTCCAGTGCTTGGCCCAAAAATTCATCGATTGGATCGTCCGCATCCATGCCCAATCGGCTTAACAATTTACGGCGGCCGTCATGCGCCGTCAGAATATGCGCATACAGAGCAAAGGGCCCAAGCAGATCTGTTTGAGACAAAATTTCTCCGAGAACGCTATGAGCTTCGCCGAATATCGAGTCCGCACCAGCGTGTTCGGTAAGCGCGGACCAAAGTGTCGTATCGCCGCGCGGATTAGCGAGATCAAACAGTTGTGTCTCAGTGATCCCGATGAGGGGGCTTTTAAGAACCGTGGCTAGGGTGAGGTCATCCTGAGGCAATAGAAGAAACCGACCCAATGCGACCAGATCCATGACCGCCATTTGCTCGATGAGAACCATGCGGTCTACGCCAGCGACAGGAACATCGAGGTCTTTTAACGCGCGTACGAGATCGTCCACGAATCCCGTGCGACGGCGCACGAGCACAAGGATATCACCTGCGTGGATTGGTCTGTTTTGAGACTCTAACTGCTCGCCACTACGGCACATTGCGCTAATGCGTTTGGCAATGATGCGGGCCAAGCGAGTCTGAGCAGACTCGCCGCTTAAGCGCTCAACCGGAGGCTTCCAAGGCATTGGTTCATCGGCAATGTCCGGATCTACTGGCGGCCATAACTCAACACTACCGGCCTGACCCTCTCTGGCAGCCAGATGGGTTAGGCCCTCATCTGGGAGCACGACTCCATCGCTGGCCTGCGGTTGCGCGAAGACGGCATCGACAGCGCGCAAAACAGCTGTTGTTGATCTAAAGGAAACCCCAAGGTCGACATCAGCCCATGCTTGTCCGGCCTGTGAGGCTCGGTCAGTGAAAAATTGGCGCATACGGTCGAACCCGTCTGGGTCTGCGCCCTGGAAGCTATAGATCGATTGTTTACGATCCCCGACGGCGAATACTGTACGTATTGATTCTGATTGGGTTTCGTGACGCCCTTCACCGGCAAAAAATTCGCTGGTTAAGGCTTGGACCACAGCCCATTGATCGGGGCTGGTGTCTTGGGCTTCGTCGATCAGGAGATGATTCAGTCCCCCATCTAATTTGAATAGAACCCACGCAGCGACGCCCGGGTGTTCCAGCAACGTCCGCGTGCTGTGGATAAGGTCGTCATAATCAAGACGTGCAAACGCGACCTTTCTGGCCTGGTATTCGGTTAAGAAGGCGTGACCAAGAGTCAGTAAAGCCTGCGTCGATACGGCAACCTCTGCTGCGCGTAGTTTGTTGAGAAGGTTGACCAACCGTTCAGCTTCCTTGGCGAGCGCATCGATCGCAGCTGGGTCTGATTCTGAAACAGTTTTCGTGGCGAGTTTCGAGCGGATTGTCCCGGCTGCAGTTAGAAAGGCAAGGCTGTATTCGGAGAACATTTCAACGCGCGTTTCGCTGTCGCGTGCTAGCCACGAGGAGAGGGTTTCAGCACGCGCTACGTCTGTTTTTGTGCCACGGGATAGGGCGCTTGCTGCGCTTTTGATATTGGTGCCATCAAACGCCATATCTTCACACGCCAGCAGACGTAGTGACTCGGGTGTGTCGTAAGGCGCGAGGTCGAGTTTCTCTCGGAGGGCGGCAACCGCGCTTTCTACATCGCCATGAGCGCTAAGAACCCTTGTGATTTTGTCGCGAGAAAATGAGATGGCCGACATCAGCTCAGGGAAACGAAGTTCATGAACGCGGCTCACGATCACTGCGAGGGCGTTTGCTAGTGTTTCGTCGTCGCCAGCATGGGCGTGTGTGATTACAGTTTCACGCGCGGTTTCAATCAGATCGATAGCGTCTTGATCGGCCAACAAATCGAAGTGTGGTGCTAGCCCCGCTTCAAGAGGAAAGCGCCTCAGGACGGATTGGCAAAAGGCATGGATGGTTTCAATTTTCATACCGCCTGGCGTTTCCAGTACGCGCGCAAATAGGCGGCGGGAGATGGTTAGATCTTTGTTCGTTGGCGGGTGTCCGAGTAGACGCTCGATTTCGGGCACCAGGGTGTCTTCTGGTTCAATGACCCAAGCGCTTAGAGTCTTGGCAATACGGTTGGCCATTTCGGCCGCGGCCGCTTTTGTGAATGTTAAACACAGAATGCGGTGTGGCGATGTGCCTGCAAGCATGAGCGCGAGCACTCGATCCGTAAGCACTTTGGTTTTGCCGGTTCCGGCTGACGCCGAGACCCATACGGACGAGGCGGGATCCGCCGCGCGGCCTTGTTGGCGAGTTGCAATGGCAACAGGAGAAAGATCGTTCAACTTTCCCCTCCCTCGGCGGCGGCCCATTCTTTCACGCGAGCGAGATGTTGGGTATCTCCGTACCGTGGCGCCATGTCAGGGTGGGGGCGCGCTTCGTAAGGCGTTTCGTCACGATCAAAAACAGCAACGAGTGTTGATAGGCCCTCTAACGCTTGCGCTCTTAAATCTTCAGCGTTCTCTCCGGCGGACCGAATCTCTCCACCGTTGCCTCTGCCTGTCAGGCGCCAATAGGATAAATCAGAGACAGGCTTGGCCGGCACGCCCGCAAAGCCACCATCTGCGGCAATGATCGCTTCTAACGGTAATTGGGGCGCAAACCCTGCTGCGACTTCTTTGACGGACGGGGCTGCCCCTGTCTTGTAATCGATAATCGCTAGCGTACCGTCTTTCAGTTCATCGATTCTGTCAGCACGTGCTGAAAGCTCGAAGGGGCCTGCCGGTCCCTCTAGAGTGAATGACCCTTTAATCTCGGCGTGGGCTTTCTGAATTTGATCACGGTTTTCTCGTTCTTGGTTGGCAAACCATCCGCCAATGCGTTCAAAGCGCGGGGCCCAAAAGGCGAGCACGCCCGGTGAAAGGCCGGCCCGCCCAAAGGTTGTTTCCGCGAGGTCCCTCAAGATGGGTTCGATGTCTTTAGGTAAGGTGGTTGGATAGGCGCGAACGAAATCCTGAAGAATGCCGTGAACGATTGTGCCGTAGTCTGCGCTGCCAGCATCGGCATCTATCGGGTCTAGGGCTCTTAGTTTGAGGATGTGTTGCGCATAGATTTCATAGGGATCGCGCATCCATGTTTCGATTTCCGTCACGCGGAGGCGGCGCGGGCGTGAGGCCACAGGTGGCTTTGGTGCTGGCGCTGGCCATGCTGCAATTTTTTCTGGCTTCGTGAGACTCGCGGCCCAAGGCAACCAAGCGTAGCGTCCCGTTTCGCTGAGTGTTGGTATTTTCGCGGCTTCTAAAACCTGGTCGAAGCGGCGCCACCAGCGCGACGCGACAGTCGGTGTGCCATCAACCTTCAGGGATCTGGTAAGGATGACGTCGGGCGCTCCTAGCGCTTGTGCAATATCATGGGCAGCCTGTCCGATCCGTCGCTCTGGCTGGGGAAGGCCAAAGTCTTTCCTCATGGGTCGGCTCATCCATGGGTCTGTATCTGCGTCGGCAGGCCATGTCCCTTCGTTGAGCCCAGCCAAAATTAGGACGTCGGGGCGCAGCAGGCGGGCCTCCAAAGGCCCAAGAATACTGAGGCGCGGGTGCGTTCCGTATGGGGGCCTGACGACTTGACCTGCCAGGAGGGCTTCAAGCAAGCCGGGGTATGCGGTGGGATGAATATCGCCCAAGTCTGGCGCCGCCTCGGCCAGATCAGCAACAAATCTTGCAAGGGCTTCTCCAGCTGGTCCAGCCCATAGCCGCATCGGACCAGCGGTTTCGTTGGTCGTAGCGAGGGCTTCTGCCCACTCGACATGGGCAGTCAGCAGAGCGGTTAAAGATGTTGGTCCACCAGCCATGATTGCTTCGAACGGCGTGAAATCTGTTTGTAGCGATGTGAGCCAAGGGTCCAAAGCAACAGCGTGCTCGTCTAACCCAGCCAAAGCATTACGTAAGCCTGTTAGGCCTTCAGGAGGACGGGGTCCTCGCAATACCGCGACTTCTAAATCTCTAACCAAATCCCGAAACACCGGGGGGTCCATATGGCCAGCTGCGAGCGGGTGTTTGAGCGCAGATAAAAATGGGATCGGGGCACAGTGCTCCATTGCCATCCCTGCCGTCAGACGCAGAAAGACTCCCGGTGGTGTTTCTGTCAGTGGCTGGCCAGCCGAGTCATCGACGTTGAGGTTCCAGCGCTCCAATTCTGCGGACACGCGGCGGGCGAGAGCCCTGTCCGGTGTGACCAGAGCGCCGGTGCGGCCGTCTTTCTCGACCACCCAGCGTAATACAAGCGCGATGGCGGCGGCTTCCTCTCGCGGCGTCGGAGCCTCGATCCGTTGGATGCCGTCTGTTGCGGCGCGCGTTAACCCTTCAAGAGTTTGCCACTGCTCACTGGTTTCTGCCGGGCGCATGATTTCACTCACCAAGCGCTGTCGTTGTTGGGCGTTATCGGTCAGGGGCTCGCCTGGCCATTGGGCGACGTCCTGCCGAGCAATCTCGAAGTGATCGATCAAAGCTTTGAGTGTGTATTGAGGGTGGCTTTCCTCGATGACACCCCAGGCCGAGTCATCCAACACCTGGTCCAGGCCAGGGAGGATGATGCACCCGTTTGGAAGGCCGGCGATGATTGAAAGAAGGTCTCGTGTTGCTGGCACCGTTCCTGTTGACCCCGCCGCGACGATGAGGCCTTTTGGAGGGGCGCTTTGCCATGCTGATGCTTGCGCGGAGAAGACGCGATTACGGTGGTCAGCCGGATCAACGACACCGCGTTCTTTGAGAATTTCTGGCCAATGGTGCGTGACCAGTTGAAGAAAGTTGAGCGTAACCTGCCAATGTGTCGCTAAGGCTTCGGGGACCAGTTGGGCTAACTGATCAAAGCTCAAACGTTCGGTTTGAACCTGATCAAGAAGGCGGGCGAGCTCCTGCGCGAGGCGGGCGGCTTGCTCCGGACTTTGGTGCTGCTCCGTGGCCTTGGCTTGGCTCATGATCAGTCGTGTCAGTAAGATGTGCCGAGACAACGAAGCGATCGGCGGTTCGATGTCGAGTGGCGCGCTGTCGCTGACGTTGAAGCCTGACAGCAACGCTTCATCCTCATCAATGTCTTGGAGAGGCATGAGGCGCGGTAATAAAAGCGGTTTTCCGTCAGCTCGACGTAGAAAAGCCTCCCGAAGAGACCGTCCAGCTCGACGCGTCGGGACGAGCACGGTTATATCTGCGAGGGCGAGTGGATCTCCTCCTGTTTCTGCGAGGAGGCCATCAGCCAGGGCGTCGACGAAACCCATCGGGGTTGGAATTGACCAAACCCGTTTTCCAGATTGCGTGGCGGTCGAAAGCCATCCGACGTTTAGTCCTGTCACGATGAACGTACGCTGGTATTTAGGGCGTGCGCTGTCGGGGCAACGGCATCCGGTGTGCCGACGTGATACCAGGCGTCGTCATGGATGAGGGCCTTGAGCCTGCCGTTTTGAAGAGCCTGATCCCACAAAACGTTGAATGAGAAGGCCCCGCCGGGACAGGTATCAAATAACCGACGGTGCACAAGCTGTGTGCCAGCGTACGCTGTGGGTGCTTGTGCACGGTCGCCACGGCGAGAGGGTATTCCGTCGTGACTAAGATAGAAATCACCGGGGCCATCAAAACCGAAGGCTTGGTTCAGATCCGCGAGAAGAAGAAGCGCATCCATGTCATCTGACCAGGCTGCCTTGAGGGCGTTAACCGCTGGGCCTAATCCGCCTAACCACAAGGCATCGCTATTGGTAACGAGAAACACATCATCGTCGATGAGCGGGAGTGCTGCTGCCACTCCACCGCCGGTATCGAGTAGGTTTTCCGTCTCATCGGAGAGAACAACAGATGGCTTGCTGCGATAGGCCAGGTGGTCGTTGAGCACTGTTGCCTTGTAATGCAAGTTCACGATAGCCGTTTCAATTCCTGATATCGCGAGATCATCAAGCACCCAATCAATGAGGACTTTATCGCCCACCTTTACCATTGGTTTTGGTCGATCATCCGTGAGCGGCCGCATGCGGGTGCCGAGACCGGCCGCTAAAACCATTGCTGTCCTAATACCTAAACCCATCATGAAACCGTTCGGAGGTCATCCGGCACGTGCGTAGTGAGCCAGTCTTTCAAGGGAGCCAGTATTGGATGTGTGAGGCAGGTGTCCATGTAGCGCCATAGTCGTGGCATGTGCTCGAGGTAATGGGGCTTGCCGTCACGGACTTTAAGCCGGGCAAAAGTTCCGATCACGCGGATGTGCCGTTGTGCGGCCATCACCGCCCACGAGGCTTCGAAAACCTCTGGTGTAATAGATGGAAACTGGGCCAGGTAGTGAGACTTCATAGAGGCCACTAAATCCGGGTCGATGTCGCGGCGGGCATCTTCCAGAAGCGACATCAAATCATAGGTCACCGGGCCGCAAACCGCGTCTTGGAAGTCTAAAAGGCCGCAGGCTTGGACGCCCACCCTATCTGGCAACAGCAGCAAATTATCGACGTGATAATCAAACAAGATGAGCGACGATGGAGTGTTCCATGCGGTCGGCAAGATTGTTTTCCATAGATCACGATAGGAGGCTCTGACATCCGCAGTTAAAGCGGGCGCATTGACCATTGGCAGGTACCATTCATTTAAACGGTCGACTTCTTCCAGAAGCCGTTCTTCGCCATACGTCATCACGCCATCAGGAATTACATCGGCAATCGGTGTCTGATGCAAGTGGATCAACGCGTCTATCGCCAACTTGTAGAGCGCGTACTCATCATGTCCGGCTGCTAGGAGTCGCGTGTATGTATCGTCGCCAAGGTCCTCTAGAAGGAGAAAGCCTTTATCCTCATCTGCGGCAAGAATGCGGGGGGCGGATAAGTCGAGATCCACTAGGTGACGAGCAATGGTGACAAATGGTCGTACATCTTCTTGGGGTGGCGGTGCATCCATTAGGACAGCGACCTCACCATTATCGTTAAAAACACGTTCGTAGCGACGAAAGGAGGCGTCTCCTGCCAGTGGTTTTCTGGTGACTGCACTCCAGCCATGGGTTTGGAGGAACGTATCGATGGCCTCGTTGCGATTGTCGATCATACCGCTCCTCGTGCCCCTAAAAGAGATTCAAGTCGTGTCGTCCAAGATGGACTAGCGGACAAACGGGCAATGCGGCAATCGCCTTCTGGGTTTAACTCAATATCGAGTCGATCTTGTGGGAGGTAAGCCGCAGCCTTCTCAGGCCATTCGATCAGCGAGATACCACCCGCTAAAGCCTCTTCTAGACCAATTTCTTCAACCTCCTCAGGGGATTCAAGGCGATAGAAATCAAAGTGCCAAATGGGAGGTGTGATGGTGTCGTGGACATGGGCGAGGGTGAAGGTGGGGCTTGTCACGTCTACGTTTGCGCCGATTCGCCTCGTAATAAAACCCCGCGCCAGAACGGTTTTGCCAGCGCCCAGGGGGCCCGCAAGTGTGATGACATCGCCAGCTACAGCGAGGTCAGCGAGGGCCTCGCCAAAAGCTAACGTATCGTTTTCGGTCTGGAGTTCAAGGGTTTGCACGAATTCAGTCGGAGTCCAGGTGAATGGGCTGTCCGTTGTACCGACCGAGCCAGTTTGCTGCAACGGACGCTGTTTTCTATGAGCCGTCTGGTAGGATGCAGACCACGCTGCGGCGACCGCCTTTAAGGACTTTGGCCTCTATTTGTCCGCCATGGAGTTCGGTTACGTGGCGAATCAGGGCGAGGCCAGCCCAATTTAGTTCACCGTCTTTGTCTGGGTGGGAGGGCCCGATGGCATTAATGACGATAGCCGAAGGAGCGTCTGGTTTATCTGTGCGGTCAACATGAAGAGATGCTGCGCTCCCTGCTTTTGAGCCATGAAGAGCGCCTACGATCAAATGATAGAGCATTTGCCGGATGCGCTGACTGTCCCCGACGACCCAGTCTACGGACTCCGCGCAGGATGTCTCAATGGACCAGTCTCGCGCCTTAAAGGTTTCTTTGGTTAGACCGTGAACTGTTTGTACTGCAGCCGGAAAATCGAAACTATCGATCTTCAATGTTTCTTTGTCAGAATCTAGAGCCGCCAATTCACCGATGTCATCGATGAGTTTTAAGAGATCTGTAATCGAGACAGGTGAGAAGTCTGATGATGCACCCTCACCATTTTCGTTTTTTGCCAACGCTGCGAGAGGCGCGCGCAATTCATCCATAGCGTCAGTAATAAACGCACTGCGCAATCGCTCGTTGACCGTTAATGCACGCGCACGTGTTCTCAATGCGCTTTCAACCCGCGCAGGGTCAGATACGTCGTCGTAAGAGAATAAGACGCCACCATCAGGCAACGGTGCAGCGACGACTTCAATCACGATGCCGTCCCGCCGTTCAAACCGAGCCTGCCGAATTAGTCGCTCTGAGTCGGGTGAAAGTGCTCCAAGGACCAGGCTCTGATAGCCGGTCAATGACTCTGCATCTGCAAACTGGTCTGCGGTGATATCCATGAACCGATTTACAGACACCTGCTCGCTGATAATGGTTCTTGGTAAGCCCCACAGCGATAAAAATGCCGGGTTGGCGAGTTGCAACTGGCCGTCAGCGGAAAATACAGCGATGGCCTCGCTGAGGTTGTCGATCGTTTCTCGTTGAACAGCGATCAGCGTGTTGTAAGACCGCTCCATAGCAAGCGTATCAGTGACATCCTCGTGTGTTGTCAGTAGCCCGCCCATTGGGTGAGGTGCGACGACGCGGCGCAAGGTAACGCAATCTGGAAGATGCATAACATCCTCTAACGGTTCGATTAGAGAGTGGAAACGGTCGAGCTCTTTTTCTTTGAAGGCTGGGAAGTCAGCCACTTCTGGCAATCGCCGTTGGTCACGAAGAGCTTCCAAGACATCGCCATAGGAGGGCCCATCGCTGAGCCACTTTGATTCCAGGCCCCACAATTGGGTAAAGGCTGTGTTGTGGAAAGCGAGGCGTTGGTCTGCGCCGAAAACTGCGATTGCTGTCCCGAGGCGCTCCAAAACTTCTACATGAGACGCTGTCTCTCTGCTCAAACGTGTCTCTAATTCCTCTTGGCGGGTTATGTCGTAGGCGACCCCTGCGGTCATTAAACCGCTGCCATCGCCAAAAAGTGATGGTGTGTTTGGTTCGTTGCTTAAAAACGCAGAGCTTTCTTCTTCTCGGCTTAGCGCCACAGGGTTCTCAGTCACCTCCATCAGTCGTCGACTACCGTCGATCACCATGTGGAAAGGAGCGGACCGAATGATGCCAGATGCACGTGCAGCCGCTGCAAGGGCTCGGACTTCTCTCACTGAAGCGCGTGGGGCAATTTCACGACCGCGGGTCGTCACATCACCTGTGCTACGCGCATCGACGGCTTTTACGTAAGCTGCATTACAATAAATCAGGGACAGGTCATCGTCTCGCAACCACACCGGGGAAACAAGCCCATCAAGGGCACCTTGCAGCCGGTCGCCATGGTCTCGAAGCCGCTGATTTTCCTTTGTGAGAGTGTCAACTTCCGCAACGCCGTCTGTGACATCGCTCATCCAGAGCATATCCACAGCCAGGCCACCATCACTCGGGCTGGCGCGCACACCGCGCGCCTCAATGCGACGAACGGTGGACGCGTGACTGAGTTCGATGGTGAAGCCGCGCCCTTCTTTGCGCAGTGTTTCTACGGCACTGATTAACAGATTCCCCGATTTTTGATCAAAGCCAGACAGAACGTCGTCAAACGTTGCATCAGCGCCCCGGTATAGATCCAAAAGCACGGCGAGACGGCGAGAGCATTGCCCCACGGCATGATCTGACTCTAACCAGCTGAAGTAGCCGTCAGGTGAGGCATCTAGGGCTGCCCAAAGTGCTGCAAGCTTTTCTTCAGTTTCTAAGAGATGCAGTTCCGTGCGCTTCCAACTGCGATGCTGCCAAATTAAAACTGCAACGGATGGCAAGACGATCAAGAACAGAGCGCCAGCGACCGCAAGTGATAATGGAGAAATGAGAGTGGTCACGTGCTGTTTGCTTTCATGGACTGAATAGTCACTCTAAACCATCTTGCCGTAGAGATGTATTGTGCTTCGGTTCGTGTAGGGAAGCCACCCAATGGTATTCGAATTCCGCTCTCTGTATCTGTGCCAGTAGAGAGGTGTTGCAAACAAAAATGAGGCGGCGCCTCTTACAACTGTTTTAGATCAAATAGCCCAATTCAGTTATATGATATAGAAATTGCGTATGAAACTAGGATGAAGATTTCACGGCGATATGGACCTGAAACTAAAAGACGATATTGATTTGTGGTGGGGGACGCCGGTGTTCGCGTTTTCCTGGCCCAATGCAGACTCAGTCAATGCCCAACTTAAATCTATTATTCTCGAGCGCAGCCAACAGGCGCCCGGATTATCGAGAAGTAATGTGGGCGGCTGGCATTCTGGCGACGATCTGTTGAGTTGGCCCACTCCGGCAGTCGTGAACTTGAAAGAGTGGATACTCGAAGGGTTTAAGCGGGCCACCGTTCGTACTGGAAATGGTCAAGGGTACAAGGGGCGCATCCAAATTTCTTGTTGGGCAAATGTTAACGGGCCCGGGGATTCAAATGACGTCCATAACCATCCAAATAGTGCGTGGTCTGGCGTTTATTATCTCGACGTCGGAACCCCGGTTGACGACGCAGAAAGATCAGGCTTTATCAATTTTTTAGATCCGCGTTCTGGAGCGGGTATGTGTGAAGACCCATTCGGTTTGTTTGGTAAGGGGCGTCATTTTAAGCCTTTGAACGGACAGATGCTGCTGTTCCCAGCTTGGCTGATGCATAGCGTCAATGCGTATCGTGGCCAAGGCAATCGAATTTCGATCGCCTTTAATATTGCCCTTCTGGATTTAATGTAGGCGCGTCGTATGACACAGACTTCCAAGAAACAAACAAGTGGTGGATTGCAGTCGACAGATTATACACTTGAACCAGACACGATGGTTTGGTGGACGACCCCTGTTCTGAGGCGCAGTTTTGCAAACGTTGATGCGATAAATCAGGAACTAAAAATGCTTGTTCTGGATCGTGCCGCGAATACGAAGAATGTCCAGAAAAGCAACCATGGTGGGTGGCATTCAGACGAAGATTTGTTGTCTTGGGGTGGGGAAGCCATTGCTCAGCTACAGCAGTGGATTATTGGGGCGTTCCAAGATTTAACGAATGCCACCGCCGGCGGTCAGGTCTACGACGGTAAACTTGAACTCAATGCCTGGGCAAACCTGAATCGTCGCGGGGACTACAATATGGTCCATACCCATCCAGCGTGCGTATGGTCTGGCGTTTACTATGTCGAGACAGGTGAGTCGCCGACGGCGGAGCATCCCAAATCGGGGGTGATTGAGTTTATCGACCCGAGGGCAGGGGTGGAGATGATAGCAGCTCCGGGATTGCCATTCGCGCAAACTAAGTCTGCGGTCCCCAACTCGGGAGATATGATTGTTTTCCCAAGTTGGTTAAAGCACTTCGTTCACCCCTATTGGGGTCAAGGCGACCGGATTTCGATCGCCTTCAATATCCGCATAAGGCCCAATCTTTAGTAGCGGTAGGCTTCTGGTTTGAACGGTCCTTGTTGGCTGACACCGATGTATTTGGCTTGTTCGTCGGTGAGGACCGTTAATTTTGCGCCAATTTTATCGAGGTGCAGTGCAGCCACTTTTTCGTCGAGGTGCTTAGGCAACACGTAAACTTGCTTCTCGTATTGATCGGCATTGTTCCAAAGTTCGATTTGCGCAAGCACTTGGTTGGTGAAGGACGCACTCATAACGAAGCTCGGGTGGCCTGTTGCGCAGCCCAAATTCACCAAGCGGCCTTCTGCGAGGAGGATGATGCGCTTGCCGTCGGGGAATTCAATTTCGTCGACTTGTGGTTTTACGTTGTGCCACTTGTGGTTCTTAAGGGCACCGACCTGAATCTCCGTATCGAAGTGACCAATGTTGCAGACAATGGCGCGATGCTTCATGTCGCGCATGTGATCGATGGTGATGACGTCAACATTGCCTGTGGTTGTGACGAAAATGTCGCCAATGGAAGCGACGTCGTCCATCGTGTTGACTTCAAAGCCTTCCATGGCCGCTTGAAGGGCGCAAATCGGATCAACCTCAGTGACGATGACCCTGCAGCCTGCATTCTGCATTGACGCGGCTGAGCCTTTGCCAACATCGCCGTAACCATTCACTACAGCAACCTTACCAGCCATCATGACATCTGTGGCGCGCCGGATACCGTCAACGAGGCTTTCTCTGCAGCCGTAGACGTTATCAAATTTTGATTTGGTGACACTGTCGTTAACGTTGATGCATGGCACTTTGAGGGTGCCAGCTTTCGCCATTTCATAAAGGCGATGCACACCTGTCGTGGTTTCTTCTGAAATGCCGCGTACGTCATCCAGCAATGCAGGGAATTTTTCATGCATGATTTGGGTGAGGTCGCCGCCATCATCCAAAATCATGTTTGGGCGCCAACCATCAGGACCTTCAATAGTCTGTTCAATGGCCCACCAGAATTCTTCGTCGCTCATACCTTTCCAGGCAAAAACAGGTATCCCTGCAGCAGCAATGGCGGCGGCGGCGTGATCCTGGGTTGAGAAAATATTGCATGAGCTCCACCGCACCTCAGCGCCTAATGCAGTGAGCGTTTCGATAAGAACGGCGGTTTGAATGGTCATGTGGAGGCAGCCGGCTATTCTGGCGCCTGCTAAAGGCTTGCTGTCGCCATACTCTTCTCTAGTCGCCATGAGGCCTGGCATTTCAGTTTCAGCCATATCCGTTTCATGACGGCCCCACTCGGCCTGTGAAATGTCGGCAACTTTGTAATCCGTGAAACTCATCGAGGGCTCCTGAAGCAGAAAGAAAGAGATGAATGTAACGAAGG
>Ga0055584_100001542_pt1 | contig 22608 bp, 17 predicted proteins | sample OSDHelmetaG_FD_58716 | JGI IMG/M metagenome (GOLD analysis project Ga0055584, IMG submission 58716) | Pelagic marine sediment microbial communities from the LTER site Helgoland, North Sea, for post-phytoplankton bloom and carbon turnover... | ecosystem: Environmental > Aquatic > Marine >...
CGGCTTCTTCCCCAGCGAGAACGACGCGCCGTGGTCCGTGCAGGCGTGGTGCCAGGCTGGCCCCCAGGACTCCTGGACCGCCTCGGGCCGACCGACGACCTCCCCCGAGGTCGCCGAGCAGCTGCTCGGCAGCCTGGAGCGCCAGGTCGACTTCATCGTGCAGGCCCGCGCCGCCGGCAAGCCCTTCGCCAAGCGCAAGCAGGACATCTTCGCGTTCACGTGCGGCGGCGCTCACCTCTTCCAGGGCGCCGCGGCCTGCGTGGCGGCGGGCTCCGTGCCCGACGCCGCGTCCCGCATCGCCGCGGTCGTCGACACCTGGCTCGCCCGCGTGCCCCTGGAGACGGGCCTGGTCGACGCCGCCATCAAGCAGCACCCTGACGCCTCCATCCTGCTGGTGAACCAGGACATCAAGTTCCTGGGCCACCTGCTGGAGAGCCTGGGCAAGGCGCAGCGAGACGGCCTGTGGACGCCCACGGCGGCGGACCGCGAGATCCTGAAGCGGGTCAAGCTGCGGCTCTACCAGCAGATCCTGCGCTTCGAGGCGGGCGGCATCTACGCCGACAAGGCCCTGGCTGGCTTCGCGGCCAACCCCGGCTCGTTCCAGCTGTACCTCGACCTCGTGGGCGACGCCTGCCACGCCTGGAGCGGCATGCGGATCCAGGCCGCGCTGCCGGCCCCCTGACTACTCGGGGGCGTTGAAGCGCTCGCGCCCGACGGCGTTGGCGATGACGTCGTCGACGTAGAACCGGATGGGCAACGTCTCGTTGGCGATCCACAGCTCCGCCTGGTCGGCGAAGTGGTCGGACCCGATGTCCGCGGACTGCCCGCCGGGGATGACGTTGACGCCGTGCACGTTGCCGGGCTCCATGGAGATGGCCATGCGCATCACGGGGCCGGCGCCGTAGCTGAAGTCGCGGGTGGTCACGCCGCCGGCCGCGTCGATGCCGAACGCGTCGCCGGGCCGGGGGAAGCCGGGCAGCCCGCGGCGCATGTCGCCGAACGTGGGCGGCGGGTCGTCCAGGGGGATCTGCTCCGGCGTGATGGCGATGTCGGCGAAGACGCCCTGGATCAGCGGGTCGTCGCCGATCTCGCTGGCGACGAAGCTCTCGAACTGCACGAAGTGCTTCAGGCCCCAGAGCCAGGCGTCCATGTCGCCGGTGTTGAACCCACCGCTGCGGTCGCCTTCGGGGCTGCTGGCCAGGTACTCCAGCGTGTCCGCCAGGGCGAGCAGCGCCAGCTCGTGGCGCGACTCGATCTCCGGGGTGTTCACGTCGTCGAAGAAGACGGACTCGCCGCGCTCGGGGTCGTAGGAGATCGGCTGGCGGCCGTCGGGGTGGGCGTTGTCGACGAACGCCTTCAGCGCCTTCATGCGCGCCCAGCCGCCGTAGGGGCGGAACACGCTGGGCAGGCCTTCGTCGTTGAAGACGCGGTCCACGAACCGGCCGACCCACGCGTTGTGGATCATCGTCGCCACCGCGTCGGTGCGGTCCTGGTCCGTGGGCTGGTGCCACAGGGTCTCGACGCCGCTGGCCGCGTGCCAGCCGCCATCGGCCCAGTCGGACAGCCGCGTGCGGACGGAGTCGAACCCGGCGGCGTGGTCGGCGTAGAGCGTAGCGAGGCGGCCGTCGAGCCCGTCGATGGCGCCATCGGTCGCGTGGGCCTGGCCCAGGTCGATGGCTTCGAGCAGCAGGTGGTCGAACTCGCGGCCCATGGACGACTGGTGGTCGCCCTGCATGGCGGCCATGGTCTCCACGGTGTGGGCGCCGGCGTCCTGCTCGATCAGCTCCTGGATGCGCCGCGCCCGGAACGTGCCGGCCCAGGGGCCGCCGATGTAGTAGGGGTCGTTCCAGAGGTTGTCGTCGAACGCCGCCGGCCAGGGGGCGTTGTTGCTGTTGATGAGCCAGCCCTGGTCGGGGTTCTTGCTGTGGGGGTACTCGTCGGCGTCCAGCGCGCAGGCGATGTCGTCGTCCTTGGCGGGGTCGATGCGGCGGTCCGCGGTGTAGCCCAGGCGGAAGCTGGGGTGCTGGGTGCCGTCGATGAGCAGCGCGGGGTGGGCGCCGGGCAGGGGCACGCCCTCGGCGTCACGGGGCAGGTACCGGCGGCAGGGCATGCCCTGGTAGCCCGAGTACAGGATGTTGCCGTCGGCATCGCCCACGATGAAGTGCTGGCTGTAGCTCGTCATGCCCTGGTGGTGCGAGTACCACTCGTCCACGTCGCTGGCCTTGTTCCAGCCGATGACGTGCTCGATCATGTGCTCTTCGGAGAAGTGGCTGGCCGCGCCGGTGATGGCCGTCACGACGCCGTCGCCGTCCAGGTCCCCGGCCACGATCCAGTCGCCCATGACGTTGACGGCGCCCGGCGTGTCTTCGAAGGCCTCGACGCCCTCGATGGACCAGAAGGGCCGCCGCTGGGCGCTCATCATCCACTCGATCGTGCGGTCGCCGGGCGTGCTGCCCAGGGCGTCGCTGACCTCGTAGGTCTCCGCGCGGTACTCGATGGGCTGCTGCTCGCCCTGGAACATCGTGAACGCGGGGCGTCCGTCGGCGCCCAGCACCACCTCTTCGCGGTAGTAATCGTTGATGTCGCCGATCTGGCTCGTGTGCGCCCAGGCGACGTCGCCGTTGTGGCCCAGGCCGATGGCCGGCACGCCCGAGACGGTCAGGCCGATGGCGTGGGTGTCGCCGCCACCGAGCACGGAGCTGTCCAGGTGCACGTGGTGCAGGAACGCCGGCACCGTCAGGGAGAGGTGGCCGTCGCCGGCGACCAGCGGGAACCCGTCGGCCGTCAGTTCGGGCGCCACGGCCCACGAGTTGCTGCCCCAGGTGGGGTCGGTCCGGGGCGCGATGAGGCGCTCGTCCAGGCGGGCGGCGGTGGCCAGGGCGCGGTCCAGCACGCCCTGCTCGACGCCGGGCCCGGGGGACATGTCGCGCTTGTCGAGGATGGAGCGGCCGCCCGTGAATCCGGGGGCGCTGGCGATGGGGTAGGGGGTCTGCAGGGCGCCCCAGATGTCGTCCCATGCGCCGGCGTTGCGCATGGCGCCGTCGGGCTTGTCGAGGCCCCAGGTCTCCAACTCGGTGACGACGCGCTGGTTCTTGAGGTCGGTGGTCTCGAAGCCCGAGACGAAGTTCACCGTGCTGGCGACGCCGGCGACGTTCAGGGCTGTCCAGTCCTCCATGAGGTCGAAGGGCTCGTCCTTGCCCAGCAGCTCGTAGACGACCTCGAGCTCGGCGGGGGCCGGCAGGCGGCGGGCGCGTACCTCGGCGATGTAGGCGTTCACGCCGACGGCGTAGGCCTCGATCATCTCCCGGTGCACCCCGGTGGTGCCGGCGAGAATCTGCTCGGAGATCATCCGCCCGCCGCGGCCGCGGATCTCGATGTCGGCGCTCAGGCCCTCGTCGCCCAGGAGTTCGCCCAGACGCCCGAGCCCGTTGCGGCTGATCAGGTCCATCTGGAAGAAGCGGTCGCGGGCCGTCACGAAGCCGTGGGCGCAAGCCAGATCGACGTCGTTGGTCGCGTAGATGTGGGGCACGCCGTACTCGGTCTCGACCACGTCCACCGGGCCGGTGAGGCACGGCAGCGTCAGCGAGCCGGTCTCCGGCACCACCTCCAGCGGGTTCGGAACCGGCTCGGGCTCCGGCTCCCCAGGGCAGCCGAGGAGGGGGGAAATCGCCAACAGAACAAGGGGCTTGCGAAGCATCGCGGGAATCTACCCGAGTCGCGGCACCAGGGAAGGGGCACGGTGCGGGAGCCTTGCTCCGGCGGACGCGGCCCGGGATGCTGCGCCGGTGATCACCCAACTGCTCCCTCGCCCGCTGCCACTCACCCGAATCGGGGGCCTCGTGCCGAATCCGGCCGACCGGAGGGTCCCTCACCCGGCGGGCCTCCTCCTGCTGGCCGCCTCGCTCGCGGTCGCCGGCTGCGGGACCGCCGACGGGGTGTCCCCGACCCCGACGCCGTCCTCCCGCCCTGCGCCCGAGAGCCCGCCCGCCGAGCCCCCGCCGGAGTCCGCCGTGGAGCCCGCGAACCGGCCGGTTCAAACGTCCGCGGCCGAGGGCCCTGAGGAGCCCCTCCCCCACGACGGCCCGGCCGCGTCGGCCTCCGCCTGCACCCTGCAGGTCCACACGGGCGCCGGCTGGGTCGACCGCACGCCCCTGCCGTGCCCGTCGGACGCGGGGCTCGGGCTGCTCGTCGCCGGCGACGTGGGCTCCGCCGGCGAGCGCCTGACCGAGTCGACCGACGGCATGATCCGGCTGTGCGCGGAGCGCCCCTGCGATCTGGTGCTGCTGCCCGGGGACCTGCTGTACGGCCCGGGCTCCGTGGCCGAGCAGATGTGGGACTTCGTGTGGGACCGCTCCCTGGCGCGGGTGGGCAAGCCGGGCCTGGGTTCCCTGGGCAACCACGAGTACCGGCACGAGCCCGACCCCCACCTCAAGCGCAAGGCCTTGTACGCCGCCGATGGCCGCGCCGGCTTCGTGCTGCCGTCGTCGTCCTACGCCGTGCGCATCCGCCGCGGAGACACGACGCTGTTCGCCCTGGCCGCGCTGGACAGCGACTCCGTCGCCAACCCCGGGCCCGACATGCCCGGGCTCGGCACCGCCGCGCTGGAGGTCGCTTGTGGCGAGGGGGTGCCCGTGGTCGCGGTCATGCACCACCCGCCCAGCAGCCAGGGCCTGCACCACACCCACGAGGCCCACGTCGAGCAGGAGCTGGCGCGGGTCCTGCGGGAGCGGAAGGCCGCGGGCTGCGGGCTCGCCTTGGTCGTCGCCGGCCACGACCACGACCTGCAGGCCTGGCCGCCCGACTGCGAGGCGGCGGGGAACGTCGGCGTCGTGGTCAGCGGCGTCGCCGCCCGGGGCTTCCGCGACGGGGGCAGCACGCACCTGGAGCCGTGCCCGGCCACCCCCGCGACCGGTCGGTACCACGCGGCGCGCCCGGGCGGAGGCTTTGCCCACGTCGCGGTCTCCGCCGACGGCGCGGTCGCCGTCGAGCTCTACGAAACCCAGGCCGGCAAGATGGAGGAACTCTCCTCCATCCGGTGGTGAGGGCCCCCTGATGCAGTACGTGAACCTCGGCGACTCCGGCCTCAAGGTCAGCCGCGTCTCCCTCGGCTCCTGGCTGACCTACGGCTCGTCCCTGGACGGCGGCGGCGCGGCGCCCTGCGTGGGCGCGGCGCTCGATGCGGGCGTCAACGTGCTCGACACCGCCGACATCTACAACTACGGCGAGGCGGAGCGCGTGCTGGGCGGCATCCTCCCGTCCCTGAACCGGCAGCACCTCGTGGTCGCGACGAAGGCGTTCTGGCCCATGTCCGACGACCCCAACGACCGGGGGCTGAGCCGCAAGCACCTCCTGGAGTCGTGCGAGGGCAGCCTGCGCCGGCTGGGCACGGACTACATCGACCTCTATCAATGCCACCGGTACGACCCCGAGACCCCCGTGCACGAGACGGTCCGGGCCATGGGCGACCTCATTGGCCAGGGCAAGGTCCTGTACTGGGGGGTGTCGTGCTGGGGCGCCGAGCACATCGCCGACGCCTGCCAGATCGCCGACCGCCTCGGCGTCCCTCGGCCCATCAGCAACCAGCCCCAGTACAACCTCCTGACCCGGGGCATCGAGGCCGAGATCGTGCCCGCCAGCGAGCAGTGGGGGCTGTCGCAGATCGTGTTCTCCCCTCTGGCCCAGGGCGCCCTGACCGGCAAGTACAGCGGCGGACAGCGACCCGCCGGCAGCCGCGGCGCCGACGCCCAGCGCAACCTCTTCATGGACCGCGTGCTGCAGCCCGACGTCCTCGCCCGCATCGACGGGATGGTGGCGCTGGCGGCGGAGCTGGCCACGACCCCCGCCCGCCTCGCTCTGGCCTGGTGCCTGCGGCTGCCCAACGTCGCCAGCGTGATCGTCGGCGCCACGCGCCCCGAGCAGGTGCAGGACAACGTGGCCGCCGCCGAGTTGACCCTCCCGGCCGATGCCGTGGAGACCCTGGAAGCGCTCTTCCCCGTGGGGCTCGCGCCCGAGGGGTAGCAGCCGGCGCCGGCGGCCGGAGGGTCCCAGCTGTTCTCCCTCGATCGTTCAAAACCACACCGGGCCCATGGCTCAGCCGACCGGCGGCACCGCCGGCGCGTCCTCCCGCGCCAGCGAGCGCAGCAGCTGGCCGACGAGGTCGTTGCCGTCGTCGAAGTAGTGGGTGTGGGTGCCGTCGCCGACGCAGACGTCCACGCGCGCGGCGTCGGGGCCGTCCGTCGCGCCGGTGCGTGCCGTCGCCGACTCGGGGTCCACGAACACCGTGCGGCCCACCAGATCCCCCGCCTGCCACAGGTTCCACCACGGCTGGGCTCCGGGGACCGTCGCGTCGCGCTCGACCCACTCGTACCAGGCCGGGAAGCGCTCGGCGTAGAGCTGGCGTAGGGGGGACCCCGCCGTCAGGTAGCGGAAGTCCTCGATTCTGGAGCCCCCCCGAAGCCGCAGCAGGTCGGCGCTGATGACCGTGCCCTGGCTGTGGGCCACGACCACCAGGCGGTTGTAGCCCTGGCCCTCAATCCACGTCAGCAGCGCGTTGAGGCGCGCCAGCATCCGCGCCCGCGGCGCCGGCGTCAGGGGGTCCGGCGGCACCTTCAGGTAGCTGTGCACGTCGAACACCAGATCCACGCCGGCCCCCAGCCGCTTGATGCCGCCGGCTGCCAGGGCCGGCAGGACGAGGGCCGAAGCCAGCATCGGCCACCAGTCCATGGTCGGCATCAACGACTGGACCAACCGCTCCATGGGCTCGGGGAAGAGCACCTCGCCCAGGGACAGCGCGCAGATTGTGACGACGACGGCGATGCCGAAGAAGAACACCCAACGGAACCGGCTCAGGGCGCGGTCCACCCGCCGCTTCAGGGCCGCCGCCGCCGTCGACCCACCGCGGACCGGGGGCCGCAGCACATCGCGCAAGAGGACCGGCAAGATGCCCAGCGCCGCGGCGCCGCCCCCCAGCAGCAGGCCCCCCGTCACCGCGAGCAGCAGCCACGGCACGTCGCGCCCCGCCGCGAGGCAGGTCGCCACGTCGGGGATCGCGCCGCCGCCCTGGATCTCCGCCAGGCAGCGCCCGACGGTCTGGCCGTCCAGGTGCCCCACGACCCACGCGGCCACGGCGTCGAACCGCCGACTCGGGTCCCAGGCCACCCAGGTGGAGCCGTCCCACCGGGCGGCGAAGGACTCGCTGGGCCACAGCCCCGTGGGCAGCTGCTCGGCGACGATCCACCAGGCGAGGTACGTCAGGCTCATCCACAGCAGCGTCGCAAACGTCAGGGCCCCGGTGGCCGTGGCCAGCGCCCGGCGCCGGGCCCCCGCCCGCCGGGAGTCGTCCCGCACCATCCCCACGCCGCGCGCCAGCAGCAGCGCCGCCCCCAGCACCCACCAGTGCACCACCCACAGCGCCTGCAACCCCTGGTAGGTCAGCAGCGCGGCCAGTTGCAGTGCGGCCCCCCACCGGTCCGCCGGCAGCAGCAGGGCCGCCGTGGTGACGGCCGCGAGCCCCGCGACTGTGGCCGCCGCGAGTCGGGCGTTGTGTCGCCGGTTCACGCCCCCGGCCTCCCGCTGGCGTCGCGCCACGACCTGCAGGACCAGGGCGCCCACCGCGAGGGCCGCCAGCGACGCGCCGGGGCCGAAGTTGCGCCAGGAACCCAGCGCCGCGCCGGCCACGGCCACCGCGCCGGCCAGCGCGACGAGCGCGACGTCCATGAGGTCGCGGTCGATGCCCCGGGGGGCCGCTCCGCCCCCCGCGCGGTCTGTCCGCTCCCGGTCGCCCGGCCGCCGGGAGATGCTCTCGATGGCCCAGGCCGCTGCGGCGGTGACCCCCAGTCCCCCGGCCGTGACGACGGCCCCGATTCCCGCGCTGGTTCCCTGGACCAGCCACGCGGCCGAGAACCCGGCCACGGCGACGTTGGCCATGGGGATGGCGATCCGCAGGCTGGCCGACAGGTACCGGGCCAGCCGCTGCACGGCTCGCAGGCCCCGGCCCTCGCCGGGCTCCGCGGCGATGACGCGCTCAGCTGCCGCCGAGAACCCGAAGAGGATGCTGTAGAGCGCCCGGACGACGCCGAAGACCCCCGCCGCCGCGCCGACCCGGGACAGGTCGCGCCAGTTCAGCTCGAAGACATCGACGTCGACGCCGGCGTCGCTGGGCAACCGAAGCCGGGCTGCCGAGAAGGACTCGGGGGGGATGGGCGATGCCTTGTTCGCCCCGCGCATCTGGTGGGACAGCAGGCGCCGGTGCTCGGTGTCTTCGCCCTCGTCGAGCCGCCCGAGCAGCGTCGCGGGGTCGGCCCGCAGGCCCACCGCGTCGTGCTGCACGGCGCCCCCGTTGGCCAGGAGCTGCGCGATGGGCGAGGCGAAGCTCCCAGGGGCGGGGTCGCCCACGCCGTGCACCGCCACGACGGCCACGCGGGTCCCCGTGGAGTTGTCCTTGCCGTCGGTCATCGCGCCCCCCGGAGCCAGTCTGGCGTGGGGCGCGGCGGCGCTCAAGGCGGAACGGGCTTGCCGGGGGGGAGCCCCGCGGGCCTAGAAGTCCTGGGGCGGGACCGTCACGACCACGTGGCCGAGGATCTTCGTCTGGCAGCCCAGGCGGTCGTCGTCGGTCTCTTCGACCACCGACAGCGTCGCCTCCTCCATGTCGTCCATCTCGGAGACGTTGCCGGACACGAAGATGATCCGGCAGGAGCCGCAGGAGCACATGCCGCCGCAGTAGTTGTTCAGGTCCACGCCGGCGTCCAGGGCGGCGTCGAGGATCGACGTGCCCGGCTTCACCGGGTGGGTGACGCCGTGGTTCTCGAACGAGATGGAGCAGTCGCCCTCGGCTGCGGGGGCCGGCTTGTCCGCGCGGTTCCAGTCGTCGGGGGTCGCCTCGGTGACCGGCTTGGCCTCGGGCTCCTTCTTCTTGCCGAACAGCTTTCCGAACACGGGGGCCTCCTAGTTCACGATGGGCAGGCGGGCGCGACCAACCTTGCTGGCGCCCTTGCTCGCTTCGGCTTCGGCGCCCACGGCCCCGACGACGCGGGCCTTGCTGGCCACGTCGCGGGCCAGCTGGACGAAGGTGCGGGCGACGGGGGAGTCGGGCTCGGCCTGCACGATGGGGATGCCGCGGTCGCCGCCTTCGCGGACCGCCGGCAGCAGGGGGACCTCGCCGAGGAAGTCCATGTCCATGCGGCGCGCGGCCTCCTTGGCCCCGCCGTGGGCGAAGATGTAGTGCTTCTTGTCGCAGCCGTCGCACACGAAGTACGACATGTTCTCGACGAGCCCCAGGATGGGGATGTTGACCGTGTCGAACATCGTCTTGGCCCGGATCACGTCGGCCAGGGCGACGTCCTGGGGCGTCGACACGATGACCGCGCCGGTGACCTTCAGCGCCTGGGCGAAGGTCAACTGCACGTCGCCGGTGCCCGGCGGCAGGTCGACCACGAGGTAGTCCAGGTGGCCCCAGGCGACGTCCCGCAGGAACTGCTTCACCGCCGACGTCAGCATGGGCCCACGCCAGATCATCGCCTTGTCGGGCTCGAGGAAGAACCCCATCGACATCAGCTTGATGCCGTGAGCGCTCAACGCGTCGATGGTCTTGCCGTCGGCCGACGTCACGTCGCCGTTCTGGCCCAGCATCGTCGGCACCGAGGGGCCGTAGATGTCGGCGTCCATGAGCCCGACCTGCGCCCCCAGCCGCGACAGCGCGATGGCGAGGTTGCTGGCGACGGTGCTCTTGCCGACTCCGCCCTTGCCCGACGCCACGAGGATGATGTGGGCGACGTCGTCCGTGCCGGGCAGATCTTCGACGGAGCCGCCTCCGCCGAACCGGCCGTTGGGCACGTTGAGCCCCCACTGGATCGCCGTCTTCGTGCCGGGGATGGCGGCGTGCACGGCCTTGCCCACGGCTTCGGTCAGCGCGTCCTTGGTGGGTGAGCCCGGTGAGCCCTGCAACAGCAGGATGCGGGCAGTGTCCCCGTCGAGCTGCGCGTGACCGACCATCTCCAGGTCGGTCAACGACTTGTTCAACTCGGGATCAACGACGGTGCCCAGAGCCTGCAGGAGGCGGGGATCGTCGGTCTGGCTGACCTTATTGCCGAAAAGCATGGCGGCAAGGTACGCGCCGGGCCCCGCGCGTCAAGGCGAACCACGGAGGCCCGCCCGGACGCGCAGGAGCGCGGGCTACAGGACGAGCCCGCCGTCGATGTCGATGCACCGGCCGGTGAAGTAGCCGCATTCGATGACGAACCGGACGCCCGCGAAGATCTCTTCGGGGGTCGCGGTGCGGCGCAGGGGCACGCCCTTGAGCATCTTCTCCAGCACCTCGGGGCGCATGCCATCGAGGATGGGGGTCTGCACGAAGCCCGGGGCGATGGCGCCGGTGCGGATGCCGTAGCGCGACAGCTCCAGGGCCCACAGCTTCGTGTCGGCGATGAGCCCGGCCTTGGCCGCGGAGTAGTTGGACTGGCCTGCGTTGCCGTGGCGCGCCACCGAGCTGATGTTGACGACGACCGAGTCCTTGACGCCGTTGTCGATGGCGTTGATGGCGAACTCGCGGGTGCACAGGAACGGACCGGTGAGGTCGACGTCCAGCACCATCTGCCAGTTCTTGAGGCTCATGGAGCCACGGGTCTTGCCGGTCTCGCGGTCGACCTTGACGAGCAGGCCGTCGCGGAAGATGCCGGCGTTGTTGACCAGGCAGTTCAAGCCGCCGGTCTGCTCCTGGGCGAAGGCGATGAGGCCCTTGACGGCGTCCTCGTCGGCGACGTTGGCGACGTGGCCGACGACGGTGCCGGGCAGGTCCGCCGCGTCGGCGACGAGGCTGTCGAGGCCCTCCTGCGAGAGGTCGGCGCCGACCACGTGGGCGCCCCCGCGGGCGAGTTCGAGGGTGAAGCACCGGCCCATGCCGCTGGCGGCTCCGGTGACGATGGCCTTGACGTCGGAAAGCTGCATCGGTGACTCCTGACCCGGCGCGGCGGCGCTCGCGGCCGGCCGGGTTGTAGTACACAGAGGACGTGCATGCCACCTCGCCCCGCGGCCCCTGGCTCGAAACCACGGCGCTGACTGCTTCCCTGGGGCTGGCTGCCGTCCTGGCCGCCGCGCCGCGGGCCTGGGCCGCCGCGCCGTCGCCCGGCGCCTTCCTCACGGCCGCCGCGGTGGCCCTGCTGTTGTCCCGCCTCGCGGTCTTGCGGGCCATTCTGCGGGCCGCCCCGAGTCGCCTTCGCCGAACGGCCTGGGCCGCGGCGGGCGCCCTGGGCGGGGCCGCCTTGCTGCGGCACGGGCTCGACGCCCTGCACATCGCCGCCGGCGAGCTGCCCTTGAGCGCGGTGGTGCTCGGCCCCCTCGTGCTGGGGGAGTTCTCGGTCATCCTCCTGGTGGCGGGCCTGGTTCTGGGCGGCGCCTTGCTCGGTCGTCGCTGGCTCACCGCCGCGGCCCTCGTCTCGGTCTTCCTCGCGCTGTCCCCCCTGTCGACGATGCCGCCGGCCGCCCCGAAGTCGTTCGCCCCCGGCGGTTGGCTCGCCGCGACCGCCTGGTTCTCCGCGGTCTCCTGGGTGGCGGCGTTGCCCCGCCCCGTGCGTGGCCCCATCGCCGGCCTTGCTCGCCACGGGACGGCGGCGGCCTGTTGGTTGCTGCTGTCGGCCGCGCTCGTGGGCGGGGGCGGCGCGCCGCTGGATGACGGGGCGCTGCTCGCCCAGGCCGGGCGTCGGGCGTTCGGGCTGTACGGCCGCGAAGTGGCCGCCTCCTTCGAAGTGGCGGCCTGCGCCGTCGCGGCGGCGGCGGTCATGCTGCTCTCCACCGCGTCCATCGATCGGGGCCCCGCCTTCGTCATCGCCGTCGGCGCCTTCGCCCTCGTCCTCATGTCCGGCGCCCAGCTGCTGGTCGCCGCCGGCATCGCCGGGTGGGTCGCCGTCGTGCTCGGCCCCGTGCCCGGCCGCGTCTGACCGCCGGATCCGCGGGGGTCGCCCCGGCGCCGCGCGCGCCCCCTACAATCACGACGACCCCGACAACCCTGGTGGAGGCTGCATGACCGCGATCCTGCGCGACGAGCGCGACCTGATCTGGCTGGTCCTCGACGACGTCCGACGGATCGGCGGCGACGTGCTGTACGACGTCCACTTCCTGGCCCGCGAGGCCATCGGCGAGCCCCCGGCGCCCTTCCTCAGCGCGGGCAGCTACCGGGAGCCCGCCGCCGGCCTGACGGGGCTGCTCGACGGCCTCGCCGGCGCCGTGGTCGGGGACGTCCGCGCCCTGCGCCACGACCCGATCACCGACGGCCTGAGCCTGGAACTGAAGTTCCGGGGCGAGGCGTCGGACCTGCGCTGCGAAGTGGTCGCCTGGCTCGACCTGACGCGCATGGGCCCCGCGCTCAAGTCCCGCGCGGTTCGCGGTCGCCACCAGTCCGGGCTGCGCTTCTTCGCCACCCGGGCCGGGCTCGAGGAGTTCCGGGACACGCTGTTTTCCCTCGCGTTTCCGGCGCCTCGGACTCTAGAGTAGTCCATGTGGGCCGGGTCCAACCGGCCGACCCCGCGCCCTGCGGCAGGAGCATGGACCGAAGCCAACGCAGCCGAATCGTCGCCGTCGGTGCCGTCGCGGCGGTCGCCGTCGGCATCAGCGGGCTGCTGCTCTCGGTCCTCGCCAGCTTCGTGACCCCGCGGGTCCCCGACGCCGAGGCCAGCTTCCTCTCTCGGCACGGGCACCGCTGCCTGGAGGGGGTGGCGGTGCCCGACGTCGAGCCGTCGGAGGCCTGGCGCTCGCACTGGTCGGCCATCACCGAAGACGACTGCGTGCCTGGCTCCTGGCTCTACCAGTTCCGGGAGCGAGGCCAGAACGTCGCCCAGTACCGCGACGAGGAGCCCAACCGCTCCGGGCCCGACGAGCGCATCGTGCTGGCCGCCATGGGGGAGGTCCAGCACGAGCCATCGGACGCCCTGCTGCCCCTCGTGGGCGAGTTCGTGCAGCTCTGGTTTCAGCGGTCCACGGCCCTGCGCACCCGGGTGGAGCCCCCGGCCGAGGCCTGGTTCCCGGCCCGGGGACGCAGCGGCCAGTACCACGCCGACCTGGTCCTGGAGTCGCTGGTCGGCACCTGCCCCCGGGACGCCGCGGCCTGCCTCGCGGTGACCGACAAGGACCTGTTCGTGGAGCGGCTGAGCTACGTGTTCGGCCTGGGCCACTACCACCAGCGCGTCGGTGTCTTCTCCACCTACCGCGTGTTCGATCCCCGGCGGAGCCTGGCGTCGGGGGAGCGCGAGGCGGTGCGGGCCCCCGAGCCGCTGCGGAGGGCCCTGAAGATCGCGGTGCACGAGCTGGGGCACGAGTTCTCGGTCGGCCACTGCGCCCACTACCGCCACTGCGTGATGGCCGGCACCAACTCCATGGACGAGTCCGACGCGGGCTCGCTGATGCTCTGCCCCCTGGACCACGAGAAGCTGGGGTGGAACCTGCGGTTCGACCCCTACGAGCGCTTCACCGGCCTCGCCGACTTCGCCGAGCGCCAGGGGTTGCTGCCCGAAGCCCGCTACTGGCGCCGCATGGCGCGCGACTACCCCGTCGCCCCCAACGCCGCCGGCGCGGGCGGGCTCTGAGGGACGGTCTCTGAGGGGCGCTCGGCGGGGGGACTGCTCCCTACCGCGAGAACGGGGTGAAGGCCCCTTTGAGGGCCCGGCGATCGGGGCTGCCGTCGATCCGACCCATGCGGCCCGACACGATGAGGCCCACGCAGACCCCCGGACCGCCGGCCGAGAATCGGTGGGGCACCCCGGCGGGCACGGCGAGCATCGAGCCCGTCGGCAGCGGCGTCCGCTGGGGCGAGCCGTCCTCCCAGGTCCGGGCCACGAAGGCCCCGGCGAGCACGAACGCCAGCTCCAGGTCCGGGGCCTCGTGGGTCCAGGGCACCCAGCCCCGCCCCGGCAGCCGCCCCCGCGCAACGCTGAACTCCACCCGCACGACCTCGTTCTCGAACAGCAGCCGGGGCCCCATGTGCCGGCGCCGCCGGGCCAGGGCCAGCACGTCCTCTTGTCGGTGCGTCTCCCGGGGCACCGACGTGCCGATGGCCAGCACGATGGCGCCGTCGTCCGACGTCAGCCGCCAGCGGGCGTCGTTGGGTACGCGACGCAGTACGCCGGGCCGCAGCTCACCCCGCTGGTCGGCCCGCTGCGTCATCACGACCTTGCCGGCGTCGCCGCCGATCTCGTCGACGACGGCCCGTCCCTGCAGGGACAAGAGCAGCTGCCCCTGCCCGGGGGGCGTAGGGTCGGCGGTGGGCCCCGGCCGCAACAAGCGAACCGCCCAGCCCGCCTCGCGAGCCACAAACACCGCAGGACCGCCAGGCGCGGGCGCCGTGGCGAGGAGGTCCGTGGGGGAGGGGGTCAGCTGGCGGAGGGGAGGAGCGGCGGCGCCGACGGGCCGGCCGTCCGGTGCACGTTGCCCCCGCGATCGATCCAGACGGTGCGCTGCTCGACGCGGCTCACGCCCTTGTTGCGGAAGGTGAGCTTCGCGCACAGGACGGAGTTGCCGAAGCACTCGAACGTGAAGTCCTCGACCGGGTTCTCGACGATGCCCGCGCCCGAGAACACGATGCCCTCGCAGCCCGCGGTGGTCGTCCAGACCGTCGAGTTGGCGTTCTCTTCCAACGAGACGTGCTTGTAGAACTCGGTGTTGGGGTCGTTCGTGAAGCCGGCCAGCTCGTTGGGGGCGACCAACGTCGCCCAGGTCTGGGCGTTGAACGCCGTCTCCCGCAGGGCGGTCACCGTGATGTTGTAGTCGCGGTTGTCCGTGCCGGGGGTCGCGTCCCCTTCGAACTGCAGGCAGTAGCGCGCGGCGTCGGCGACGGCGGCCTTGCGGGCGTTGTCGATCTGTCGCTCGACCCGGCCCGTCGCCGAGTTCAGCCGCATGCGGCTCACCCAGGCGGACATGTTCGGGATCATCAGCGCGCTGAGGATGCCAATGACCGCGATGACGATCACGACCTCGATGAGGGTGAAGCCTCGCTGCGTCTGAATCGGTCGCACGGTCGTGTCCTCCAGGGGATCTCCGGGCATGGTACCCCCCCCGAACGGGCGGCGCCACGGGAGCTTGCGCCACGCCCCGAGGGAGACTAGACCACGAAGCGTCGCCGCCTCCGGCGGCCCCTGGAGCCCCCCGATGACTCAGCCCGATCATGCCCGCGTCCTCATCATCGGAGGCGGCCCCGCCGGCCTCACCGCCGCGCTGTACGCCGCCCGCGCCGAGCTGGCCCCCGTCGTCGTCGAAGGCCTCGTGCCCGGCGGGCAGCTCATGATCACCACGGACGTCGAGAACTACCCGGGCTTCCCCGACGGGATCATGGGCCCCGAGATCATCGAGAAGTTCCGCGCCCAGGCCGAGCGCTTCGGCACGCAGTTCGTGCCCTACAAGACCGTCAGCAAGGTGGACTCGTCGTCGCGGCCGTTCGTGCTCGAGTTCGACGAAGACCCCGACGACACGATGACCGCCGACTCGATCATCATCGCGACGGGCGCTGACGCGAAGTGGCTGGGCATCCCCGACGAGCAGCGGATGATCAACTACGGCGTCTCCGCTTGCGCCACCTGCGACGGCGCCTTCTACAAGGGCGTCGAGATCGGCGTGGTCGGCGGCGGCGACACCGCGATGGAAGAGGCGCTGTTCCTCACCCGCTACGGCACGAAGGTGCACCTGGTGGTCCGCCGCGACGTGCTCCGCGCCAGCAAGGTCATGGCCCACCGCGCCATGAACCACCCCAAGATCGAGTTTCACTGGTTCTCGGAGGTCGACGCGATCGCCGGCAGCAAGGAAGAGGGCGTCACCAGCGTCACGCTGCGCCACCGGGAGACCGGCGAGACCACCGAGCACGCGTGGGGCGCCCTGTTCATCGCGATCGGGCACAAGCCCAACAGCGACTTGTGGACCGGCGTGCTGCCCATGGACGAGGCCGGCTACATCCAGACCGTGCCCGGCCGCACCGAGACCGTGGTGCCCGGCGTCTACGCCTGCGGCGACGTCGCCGACTCGTTCTACCGGCAGGCCGTGACCGCGGCGGGGACCGGCTGCGCGGCCGCCATCGAGGTGGAGCGCTGGCTCGAGGCCGAGGGCGTCGACCACGCGCCGGACGCGAGCGACGACGCGGCGATCCACGGCCAGGTCGCGGCGCCGGCCTGATCGGCCGCCGCCGGCGCGCGCCCCGGTCGCTGTTGTAGATTCGGGTCGTGCTCCCCCCCTACAAGAAGCTCCTGTTCCCGTCGCTGACGCTCCCGGACGACGATCCGGGGCTCGCCGACCTGGGCGTGGGCTTCGTCGAAGATCTCGTCCTGCTCATGAATCGGCTGGGCGACGTGCACGTGGTGGCCCTCGCCCAGGACCCCGAGCGCCCCAAGGCGCGCCGCGCGGCCCGCAAGGAGGCCCTGACCCCCGAAGCCATCGACCGCATGCTCGCGGCGGAGTCCGCGGACTTCGTCGTGACGGGCAACCTGTTCGTGCTGTCGGACTCGTACATGGGGACCCTGAACCTGCGGGGCCCCGGCGGCCAGATCATCTGGTCCGACCCCCTGGAGCTCATGGACGGCATGGTGCGCGAGGCGCGGATCGTGCTCGCCGCCAACCTGATCCAGGCCGCCACCGGGCGCCGCAAGGACGTCCGCCGCGTCCGATTGGGCGGCAGCCAGAGCCTGCGGGCGTACGGAAAGCTCTGCCTCGCGCGGTTCCACGCCCTGGCGCCCCAGACCCGGCAAGCCCACCTCGAAGAGGCCCTCCGCCTGGACCCCGCGTTTGCCGAGGCGAAGCTGTTGCTCGCCGAGACCCTGCAGGGCCTGGGTCGCGAGAAGCGCGCCCGGGAGCTGTTGAGCCAGGTGGTGCGGTCGTTCCCGCGGCTGTCGTGGGCGCGCCTGCGCCTGGGCGTGGCGCTGTCGGTGACGGGCTTCCCCGAGCGCGCCGTCGAGGAGGTGCAGGCCGCCCTGGACTCCGACCCCGACGGGCTGACCCTCTTCCACGCGGGCCTGTTCGCCGACGCGCAGGGCGACCAGGGCACCGCCCAGACGCTGTACGAGCGGGCCGTCGAGCGCGGCTGCCTGGACCCCCTGCTGTGCGAGAAGCTGGGCCGCATCCGCGCCAACGGCGGGGAGCACGCCGCCGCCATCGAGCTGTGGGAGCGGGCTCGGGACCTGGACCGGGACTACGACCACGTGCTGGGCAACCTCGCGCTGGCCGAGCACCACCTGGGCCACGACGAGGCCGCCGAGGATCTGTTCAAGCAGGCGCTGCTGCTCGCCCCCAACAGCTTCACGACCCACGCGAGCCGGGCCGTCTGGCTGCAGGACGGGGGCCGGCACGACGACGCGATCACGGCCTGCAACCGCGGCCTGCGCATCCGCCCCGACTCCCCGCTGCTGTTCAACAACCGCGGGATCAGCAAGCTCGCCGTGGGGGACAGCCGCGGCGCCCGCGAAGACTTCGAAGAGGCCTTGCGCCTGCAGCCCGACGGGGAACTGGCGGCCTTCGTCCGGGCCAACCTCGCCCGGCTCTCCCACGGCACCGCCCGGGTGGACGAGGCGCTGCGCCTGCTCAGCGCGGGCGCCGAGTTCGTCCAGGACGAGCGCCCCCGGCGCGCCGTGCCGTTGCTCCTCGAAGCCCTCGACCTGTACCCCGACTCCTGGGAGGGCTGGCTCTTCCTCGCCCTGGCTTACCGCCAGCAGCTGCAGTGGGAGCAGATGGCCGATGCCCTGGCCCAGGTGGTGCGGTTGAACCCCGGCTACGCTGAGGCGTTCAGCGAGCGCAGCCTGGCGCTGCTCGCCCTGGGCCGGGGCGAGGAGGCCCTGGACCACGCGCGCATGGCCGTGGATTTGTCGCCCGACGAGCCGGGCCTGCACGCGAACCTGGGCCTGGTCCACATGGAGGCCGGGGCCTACGAGGCGGCGCAGTCCGCGTTCGACCGGGCGGCCAGCCTGGATCCCTCGGACCCCCTGGTGGAGCGCTGCCTCAAGGAGCTGAAGAAGCAGCGCCGGAAGTCGCCGCACTGGGGGCAAGAGGCTTGGAGCTGAGCGGCGCCAGCCCGACGAACAAGAGGCCGCCGAACGCGACGTGAACGGTGAGCAGCGCCTTGCTGGCGATGGCCGCCGACAGCGCGGTCGGTCCGTCGGTCGCCAAGCCCGCCGACGCAGCCCCCGACAGGATCGCCTCCTGGACCCCGAGGTTGCCGGGGATCCAGATGCTGACGATGTTGGCCAGCGCGTCCACCGTCTCCAGGAACATGGCGCCCACGAACCCGATCGGCTGGCCGTAGGCCGCGAAGATCAGCGCCATCATCGCCAGCAACGAGGCCACCTTCACCAGGGACAGGCCCGTCGCCGCGACCAGCGCGACCGGGCGCTGGCGGCAGAGCGCGAAGGTGGCCGTGACCCGCGCCGCGGCGCCGGCCAGCGTTGGCCCCGCGGACGTCTCCCACTCGGGCCGGCCCAGCCGCCGGCCCACCCCGCCGGCCAGCGCGGTGCCGACGCGGACGCCCAGCCGCAGCGCTGAGGGGTGCAGCACCGCGAAGAGCAGGCCCACGGCCGCGAGCAGCACGACGGCGACGACCGCGGCCAGCGCCGCCAGGTCCCCGACGGGCGCCCCACCCAGCAGGAAGCCCAGGGACAGCAGGAGGATCACCCCGTTGAGCAGGGTCGAGATGGCTTTGACTGCGATGAGGACGGAGAACGCCTCCACCGGGGGCGCGCGGCCGCCGCGACCCAACCAGGCCGCGACGATGGGCTCGCCGAAGTGGCCGGGGGCCGCGAAGTTGAGCAAGTTGGAGAGGCAGTTGGCCCGCAGGATGTCCACGAACTGGACACGGAAGCCGAGCAGCCGGAGCGCGGCCCACCACCGCAGGCCCATGGTCAGGGTCTGGCTGGTCAGGCAAAGAAACGCGGCGAAGAGCAGTCGCCGGTCGCCCGCCAGCAGCGTGGTGCGGACCTCCTGGGCGCCGACCGCGAAGACGAGCCCGCCCAGGATCGCGACCCCCAGGACCAGCAGGCCTATGGCGCGCAGCAGCAGCGGGGGCCGGGTCGACACCGCGGGAGGGTAGAGGACCTCGGAGCCACCGGCCCGGTCGGGCAGCGAGCCGAAGGCAGAAGTCGTGCTAATCAACGCGCTCCGTCCGTTTTGGAGCTGCTCGATGACCCAGCCCTTCGTGCCCCCCGAGACCATGGCCGCCCTCGTCTACGACCGGAGCCTCGGCGCCTGGGAGCAGACCCGTGGGCTGGAGAAGCGGGTGGTCCCGACGCCCCGGCTCGACGCGTCGGTCGACCCCCGGGACTCCTCGGCCGTCTTGATCCGCACGCTGTACGCGGGCTTCTGCGGCAGCGACCGCGGCATCTGGCACCGCAAGTCCTTCAAGGACATGATCCACGGCAGCCTGGACGTCGAGGGCAACGACGTCCGCGTGGTTGGCCACGAGATGCTCGGCGAGATCGTCCAGGTGGGCGCCCGGGCGGCGAGCAAGTACGGCTACAAGCCCGGCGACATCGTCTCGACCGAGAGCCACATCATCTGCGGCACTTGCTACCAGTGCCTGCGCGGCGACCAGCACGTCTGCGCCGAAGACAAGATCATCGGCATCAGCCTCGACGGCTGCTTCGCCGAGTACCTCAAGCTGCCGGCCAAGGCCTTGTGGCGCACGGACCTGAACCTGATCCGCCCCGAGGTCGCCGCCGTCCAGGAGCCCTTCGGCAACGCCGTGCACGCCTGCACCAAGGTGGACCTGCGGGGCCAGCGGGTGGCGGTCTTCGGCACCGGCACCATCGGCCTGTTCGCCACCCTCATCGCCCGGGGCCTGGGCGCCGGCACAGTCATCGGCGTCGACCCCAACCCGCGCCACGCGGAGATGGCGCGGCGCCTGGGGGCGGACCTGGTCATCGAGCCCGACCTCGCCGGCGCGCCGCCCGTGGCCGCCGACTCCCGGGTGGTGGCGGCCGTGCGCGAGGCCACCGACGGCGTCGGCGTCGACGTCGCCTTGGAGATGTCCGGCTTCAACGGGGCTCTGAACACGGCCATCGAGTCCACGCGGCGCGGCGGCGACGTGATCCTCTTCGGCATCCGCGACGGCCAGATGGTCATCGACCAGTTCAGCCACCTCGTCATGAAGGGCATCGCCCTGCACAGCGTGGTCGGGCGCCAGATCTTCGAGACCTGGAACGTGACGAAGTCGTTGCTGGAGGACAGCAACAACCGCATCGCCCAGCAGATCTGGGACGTCATCCTCAACGGCGGCGACTCCACGCTGGTGGACATCGCGGACTGGGACAAGCCGGTCTTTGGTGAGTCCATCGGCATGCACCCCAAGATGGTCATCCGGTTCGGCGGCGACCCGATCCTGGGGGGCTGAGGGGGCAGCAAGGGGAGCCCCGGTAGAGCGCGCCCCGCCGCGGTGGCATGCTGCCGCCGCCTCGCAACCCGGGAACGCCATGCTCTCCGACTCGACCCGCCAGCACTTCGAATCCCAGCTCACCGCCATCCGCGAGGCCGGAACCTGGAAAGACGAGCGCGTCATCGTGACGCCCCAGAAGGCGGCCATCTCCGTGGCCGGCGGCGCCGAGGTCATCAACTTCTGCGCCAACAACTACCTGGGCTTGTCCGACCACCCGACGCTCATCGAGGCGGCCAAGCGCACGCTCGATGAGCGCGGCTTCGGCATGAGCTCGGTTCGCTTCATCTGCGGCACGCTCGACCTGCACAAGGAGCTCGAAGCGAAGGTGTCGGAGTTCCTGGGGACCGACGACACGATCCTGTACAGCTCCTGCTTCGACGCCAACGGCGGCCTGTTCGAGACCCTGCTCGGCCCCGACGACGCCATCATCTCCGACACGCTGAACCACGCCTCGATCATCGACGGCGTGCGGCTGTGCAAGGCCAAGCGCTACCGCTACGCGAACAACGACATGGCCGATCTGGAAGCGAAGCTCGTCGAGGCCGACGCGGCCGGGGCGAAGGTCAAGATCATCGCGACCGACGGCGTCTTCTCCATGGACGGCTACATCGCGAACCTCGCCGGCGTCTGCGACCTCGCGGACCAGCACGGCGCGATGGTCATGGTCGACGACAGCCATGCTGTCGGCTTCGTGGGCAAGACCGGCCGCGGCACCCACGAGCACTGCGGGGTCATGGGGCGCGTGGACATCATCACCGGCACGCTGGGCAAGGCGCTGGGCGGCGCCAGCGGCGGCTACACGTCGGGCCGCGCCGAAGTCGTGGCGATGCTGCGGCAGCGCAGCCGCCCGTACCTGTTCAGCAACACCCTGGCCCCGGCCATCTGCGGCGCATCCATCGCGGCGCTCGACCTGCTGATGGGCTCCACCGAGCTGCGCGACCGCCTGGAGGCGAACACCGAGCGCTTCCGCGCGGGCATGGCCGCGGCGGGGTTCCGCCTGCTCGACGGGGAGCACGCCATCGTGCCGATCATGCTGGGCGACGCGCGGCTGGCGTCGACCATGGCCGACGCGCTGCTGGGCGAGGGCATCTACGTGATCGGCTTCAGCTTCCCGGTCGTGCCCAGGGGGCAGGCGCGCATCCGCGTGCAGCTGTCCGCGGCGCACACCGACGAGCACATCGACGCCGCGGTGGCGGCGTTCACGAAGGTGGGCAAGGAGCTCGGCGTCGTCGAGTAGCGCCGACGGCGGCCGGGGCAGCCCGAGGGCCTACTGGGTGATGAAGCCCTCGTAGTTCATCACGCCGGTCTTGTCCCAGAACTGGACCGTCATGGTCGCGCCGTCGATCTCGAACCAGATGAAGCCTTCGGTCTCTGCGTCCTCGTAGTAGACGGAGTTGCTGCCCTCGATGTCGGACACCTTGGCGCCGGCGCCGCTGACCATGAACTGGGTGCCCTGGCAGTCGTCCACCAGCCACTGGCGGCTGTGGTCGTGGCCGCAGATGTACAAGTCCACGCTGCCGCAGACGTTGTCCTCCATGAAGTCCTTGATCTCGTCGCCCGACACGTAGGGCAGGAACGGGATCCCCTCGTACATGCCCGCGTTCCCGTGGGGCCCGTTGGAGATGTAGGGGTGGTGGCCGTAGGCGATGCGCCACGGCGACGTCGAGCCGCCGGCCCACTGGTTCTGCAGCCAGGTCGCCTGGTCGTCGACGAAGTCGGTGTACTCCGACGTGAACGGCTCGCCGAAGCCGTCGAAGAAGATGAGCGACGTGTCCAACGCGAAGAAGTCGGCCGCGCCGGCGGTGCGCTTGTAGAAGCGGTCGGGCATCTGCCACTTCCCGCTGGGCGAGTGCTGGGTGTAGTCGACCTGGACGTCGCCCTTCCAGATCTCGATGCCCGTGCCCCACAGCCCGCCGTCGTGGTTGCCGAGCACCGGGTAGAAGTTCAGCGGCACGTTGGCGTACGGGTCCTCGAAGTTCTGGTCCCACAGCGGGTCTTCGGTGTCGTCGACCCCGACGTCGTAGTGGTTGTCGCCGAGCAGCAGCGCGAAGTCGCAGCCCTGGGCGGCGCACACGTCGATGACCGCCTGGGCCACGGCGTACTGGTCGGTGTTGCCCTCGCCCACGTCGCCCAGGGCGATGAAGCGCGTCGGCGGCGGGGGCGGCGGGGTGGCGTCGTCGTCGTCGGCTGCGTCGTCGTCGTCGGCTGCGTCGTCGTCGTCGGCTGCG
>Ga0055584_100001543_pt1 | contig 22602 bp, 18 predicted proteins | sample OSDHelmetaG_FD_58716 | JGI IMG/M metagenome (GOLD analysis project Ga0055584, IMG submission 58716) | Pelagic marine sediment microbial communities from the LTER site Helgoland, North Sea, for post-phytoplankton bloom and carbon turnover... | ecosystem: Environmental > Aquatic > Marine >...
CCCTCATCCAAGCTCTCAACGATCTTTTCAAAGTCTTTCACACTTTCCACTTTCTGCCGGTTGGCCTCAATAATCAAGAAGCCTGGACGAAGGTTAGCATCACGAAACGCGAGGCTGCTTTCATCGACATCTGTGATCAAGACCCCGTTCAGATCCGATTCGATGTTGTAGCGCCGAGCGACATCTTCCGTGAGCGACGTGTAGCTCAGTCCGAGTGCTTCAGAGACTGAGTCTTCGGACGTATCCTCCACAGCAGCCACAGACTCACTTTCCTCAGCTGCCCCAAGGGTCACTGTTAGCGTCTTCTGCTCCCCTTCCCGGTTAATCTTCATATCGATCTTCTGTCCGGGACGTAAACCTCCAATAATCGTCGAAAGCGCAAGCGCATTGTCTAGCTTTTGGCCATCAACTTCAAGGATGACATCGCCCTCATGAATGCCAGCCTTATCAGCTGCACTACCTTCAATGACATTACCGACCTGGGCGGCGCCCAGTGGTAGATCCAGCGCATTGATCAGCGCGTTCGATGCCGCACCATACTCGACACCCAAACGAGCGCGCTGAACGCCACCTTTGGCAATCAACTGTCTGGTAATCGCCTCCACCGTGTTAACGGGAATAGCGAAACCGATTCCTTGATAACCACCAGTCCGAGTGAAAATAGCCGTGTTGATGCCCACCAATTCTCCATTCAAGTTGATGAGTGCACCGCCCGAGTTACCCGGATTGATGGCTGCATCCGTCTGGATGTAGTGCTGAACACTGGTACCATTACTAGAGTAGCGACCTTTAGCGCTAACGATTCCTGTCGTGACGGTATTAGCGAGCTCGGCCGAGAGAGGCGACCCGAATGCCATCACCCATTGTCCGACACGCAAATCATCCGCGTTGCCGAATCCTACAACCGGGAGATCATCTGTTTCGACTTTCAGGACAGCCAAGTCAGTAAACTCGTCTCCCCCGACTAGAGTCGCTTCGAGCTCGCTACCATCGAGCAACATCACAGAGAAGTTCTCTGCGCCATCAACCACATGGTTGTTGGTTACGATGTACCCATCACCCCGAATGATAACTCCTGATCCGAGTCCTTCAGAGCGGTACTCTCGCTGTGTGCCGCCGCCTGGGGTCCCTCGCTCTGCTTGGGGTAGACCAAACTGTCTGAAAAAGTCGTCGAAGGGAGTACCGCGCAATTGGGATGCATCAGGCATCTGCTGACGAACCACCCGTTCAGCTCGGATTTGGACAACGGCCGGGTTGATGCGCTCTGCGACGTTGACGAAGGCCGACTCAAATTCAAAGACAGACGGCGCGACGTCCGGCTCCGTCCAGTCCATAGTTGGTTCTATTTCAGCCCGATCGGAAGCTAGGCTGATGGTTGCAACGCGATCCTCCGATCCAAGAAAATTGGCGCCGGCGGTGGTAAACAATACTCCGCTGACAAACATGGCTGCCGCAATGACCGGAATAGAAAACTTCTTTCTCAACATAATTCACCTTCCTTGAGTGTTGGTCGTGAGTCATCCCGCTAGTTCGGTGATGACGTGTGGCGGTGGGTGCATGGGGAGGTTTGCAAGCAGTGTGCCAATTGTAGTCCAACCCTCCCTCTTGTTCGGCTTCCTGTCATAGTGAAGCACTCAAAAGTCATAACGAGTCATATTGTCATTTTATTGTAGAAAAAATGACACGCTACCCTGTCATTTTTACATACACTTTCTGCCGCACATGTCTTGACACACATATTCTGCACATATTATCGTGCCTATTCACAATCACCTCTATTTCCACGAGCGAATGAAGCGTAGAAGACGAGAGACAGAAGTCCGATTTGAGGGAGATCGCCCCACCATTCTGATCCGGGGCAAGGAACGACACCCAGTCCGGGAGATCATCGAGCAATGGGATGTGCGAGGAACGTGGTGGGCTATAGAGCGGCATCGCCGCTACGTCACGTTGCGCACCGACCGGGGCACATTCGATGTGGCACGAGATATGAAAACCGGCAAATGGACCCTCGTCGGCGTACACGACTGATCAAATCGCAGCTGCTTCCTTTGCGAATCCGACGACTGATCATTTCAAGCGGCGCATCACCAAGTATCCGATACTCGACACCACAAGTAGCGTACCGAGGCCCATGAACTCTGCCTGCGTCATGTTCGAGAGTAGCCACAGCACAACAAGGGAGCTGGCGATCGGGACAGTGGGCCCACCTGGCACGGTAAAGACCGGTCCTTCCGGATTGGGGTTCATCCGACGAAGCTTGAGAACGGCAAGGCTACAGCCTAAATAGAGCAGTAGGAGTGACCCACTTGAGACAATTGCTAGCATCTTAAAAGCACCCGTGAGGGCAAAAGCACAGGCTAGACCCGCACTGAAGACAACTGCCACATGAGGTGTATGGTACGTTGGATGAACTGATGCCAATACCCTAGGCAATAACCCGTCCCGGGCAGAGGCAAACACCGCTCTAGGATGGTTTAGTACATGTCCACTCGTGACGCCAAAAATTGAGATGCCTGCCCCGATGAGCATAAAGGTTCGCGCCCATCCTCCCCAGGCTCGCTCGGCCGTCGCTACGAGAGGAGCCTCCATATTATCAAGCAGATCTGGACCCATCACACCTTGCGCGACACCCTGAATAGCCAAATACAGGACGAAAACAAGCGATATCCCATAAAAGAGGGACAAAGGCACCGTCCTCGACGGATTTTTTACCTCGCCACCTGCATTCAGAGCAAGTTCGCCACCACCAAATGCAAACACCAACATTAGCGTCCCAGCGCCCAGGCTCGCGAGCGAAGGCATCGTTTCGATCACTAGATTATCCCACTCGACGAAAAACGCGCCAAAGATAGCAAGCAGAAAAAGCGGTATAAGCTTGCCGTATGTGTTGAAGGTTGTGATGCGAACACCCCACTTGACGCCGCGGATGTTGACCCAAGCCAGTAGAGAAAAAAGGGAAATTAACAGAATCGACCGGGGTACAACCTCTCCCATTGGAGGCCAAGCGATGGCAATCAACTCTGCAAAGGCGATGGCAACAGCAGCATTCGACAAGATTCCCCAGCCGAACCACAACAAGACGGACGATAGAAAACCGGGGTATGGACCGAAAGCATCCTCAATGTAGGCATACGTCCCGCCACTGCGCGTCACACGGCTTCCAGCTTCAGCGAAGCACAGGAATACCAGCGCGACAGCTACCGAGCAGATGAAGTAGGCGATGATGGCAGCCGGTCCGAGCAGTTCTGCTATACGCCCTGGCAAGACGAAAATGCCCGCTCCAACAATCATATTGACGATGCCCAGACTGAGGGCGCGCACGCCCATCACCCGGACAAGGCCTTCATTGGTGACGCCGCCTGAAGACGGGTTCGTATTAGTAGCAGATTCCATTGGAATTCTCTCGAGACGATTGGGATGTCCGAGAGTAGGCATTCTATAGTGTGAAAACAACGCCTACTGCTGATTCAGATCCTTCACCTTCCCTGACCAAAGTCCCGTTTCATGGCTTCATTAAATCGCTCCAACTGCGCAGAAATGGGCTCCATTCCGATTTCAGTGCGACGTTTGTCTACATTCTCGAGGTCAAGCAAGGTCTGAGGTACATACCTGCCTAGCTCCTCATTCATTTCCATCTGGGTACCATAAACCTGCGGCCGTCCTGACTCGAGTTCGGTACGATCTAAGGATGGAGCATACTCCGTCCAATCGGCTTCTCCCGCTTCACAGGCCACTTTGAGCATCGGCAAATAGGTCTGTCGTGCCTCTAAACCCATGTGAGTCAGCACATTCATTGCTGCATATGCAGCCTCTTCGCCCACACTCGACACACTAGGCCACCCTGGTTCGTCCAGAATGTCAATGAGTGCTTCTTCGTTCATTTTGTGGCGATCACCCATAGCGTCGGATAGCATGGCCAACGCCGGCGACTGACCTCCTGTTTGGCGAAAGAGCAGCATAACGTCACTGTCCCCAGCACCTTTTTCACATTTTACACGGCACTTTTCATGCGCACATGTCTTGACACACATATGATGCACATATTATTGTGGAGACCCACCAAACTCATCGCCGTCACCACCACCTCGGAGCGCTCGCCCTCCGCCAACCGTCACCTGCATGTTCGTCCACCTGCATGCCCGCAGCTGGTATTCCTTCCGCGCGGCTGGGTCATCGCCCGAAGCGCTCGTCGCTGAAGCTGCTCGGCTCGGCATGCCTGTCATGGGTATCACCGATCGTCACGGCGCCTATGGCGTTGTCCGATTTCAGCAAGCCTGCAAGGAGCACGGCATCCGCCATGTCTTCGGGGCCGAGGTGCCCATCCGCTGGGCGCCAGAGAGCCAAGGCAACCCCACAGCCCTAGCTGGTCCCCCCACGCCCGGGCCCCACGCCCTCACCGGAGATCTCGTCCTTCTTGCCCGCTCTCGCAAGGGGTACGCTAACCTGTGCCGTCTCATCACAAATGCCCACCTCGCTGCTGGTGAACGAGATGACAGGAATCACCCCTGGACAACATTCGAAGACCTCGCTGCCCACAGCGCTGATCTGATCTGCCTGACAGGGTCAGACGAAGGCCTCCTGTACCCGCTTATTGATGCTGGCATGAATACCTTGGCCGGCGAACTGACGGGCACCCTCCAAGACATATTCGATAACCGTCTTTTCCTCGAACTCACCCACCAGCGGCGCAAGGGTGATGACCGCCGCCTTGGGCGGCTCCTACGCCTCGCTGATCAAACGGGCATCCCAACGGTGGCTACGGGTGATGTTCGCTTCGCCGTCCCTCGGGACTACTGGCGCTACGATCTCGTAACATGCATCCGCAACGGCATCACCGTCTTCGACAATCACCCAGAACGCCCTGCGAACGCCATGGCTTACGTGCAGCCCGAAGCAGAGCTCGCACGGCGTGGCTTGCCCCATGATGCCTTGCATCGGTCAGGAGAGATTGCGGCCATGTGTGAGGTGGATCTGATCCCCGGACATATTATTCCTCCCGGAGCGCAGCTACCCGAAGGCATTACATCGAGCGAGCTCTTTCTACAGAAGGTGCGCACGGGGTTCGAACGCAAGTATCCTAAAGGAGCAAAGCACCGAGAAGCCGGTCGGATTCGGTTAGAGAAAGAAATTGCCATCATCATGGACCTCGACATCCAGGACTTCTTCCTGGTTGTGAACGAAGTCATCGAGGAAGCCCTTCGGCGTGGCATTCGCTGCCTCGGTCGTGGGTCAGCGGCGAACTCCATCGTAACGTACCTGCTGGACATCACAAGGGTCTGTCCCGTCGAGCATAACTTATTATTCGAACGCTTTTTGCACCGCGGACGCAAGGGAACGCCCGATATCGACCTGGATTTTGATTCCAGCCGCCGCCTCGAGATCATCGAATGGATGGAGGAGCGTTTTGGTGCGGAGCATACCGGCATGGCTGCCACCATTGACCGCTATCTCACGAAGTCTGCCGTGCAAGACACGGCCAAGGCGCTCGGTTGGCCTGCTGAAATGGCTACGCAGATGTCGAAACGCTGCTCCCATGCCCCCCCGACAGACCCTTCGAATGCGGCCCACATCGAAAGTGTGGCTGGCGGCAAGACACCTTTACTGCGCATCCTGCTCTCCGCCTCGCAGGCTCTCATGGAGTGCCCACGCCACCTTGGGCAGCACTCGGGTGGGATGGTTCTTACACGCGAGCCCATGCCGTACTTCTCCCCGCTCCAGCAGAGTGCGAATGGAGTGCGCGTCGTACAGTTCGACAAGAACGATCTCGAATTCCTTGGGCTCGTCAAGCTGGATGTGCTGGGACTACGCATGCTCGGCGCTATCGCTGAGGCCAGAGACATCGTCGCAGACCGGCAGAATGAGGTGATCGACCTGGACAACCTGCCTTTCGATGACGAGAAGGTGTACGATATGATCTGCGAGGGCGATGTCTTGGGGCTCTTCCAGATCGAATCCCCGGCGCAGATGAGCGCGGGCGCGCGTATTCAGGCCCGGTCGATGCAGGACCTCATCAAACAGATCTCTCTCGTGCGTCCAGGCCCTATCCTGGGCGGACTCATGCACCCGTTCATCCGCCGCCATCAAGGCATTGAGCCGGTCCGCTTCGAGCACCCGATTCTCGAAGAAATCCTCACCGATACATACGGTGTGATTGTCTTTCAGGAGCAGGTCCTTGAGGTCGCCCACCGCTTTGCCAATTGGCCCCTCGAGCGCGCCGACCAATTCCGTCGCCTCATGTCCCGTTTCCGCGACCCCGCTGAAATGGAAAGTATGCGGGACGGTTTCGTGGAGTCGGCGATGGCCAACCCGACGCATCCGCGTATCAGCCGGCAAGTCGCAGGCCGCGTGTTCGATCAGGTGTCAAAGTTCGTGGGGTACGGGTTCTGCCGCTCACACGCTGCTTCATTTGCCCTCACTGTTTATCACAGTGCCTACTTGAAGGCCTATCACCCGGCCGCCTTCCACGCCGCCGTGATGCAACATCGGCCCGGCATGTATGCCCAAATGACGCTCGAACAGGAAGCGCGCCGGCATGGCGTACGCGTGCTAGTGCCCGATGTAAACGCTTCCGGTTTGCGCTTTGACTTAGAAAACGTACAGTACGCATGGGCCATTCGAAAACCTCTGACCTCCGTGAAAGGCATCTCGGAATCACTCGCCAGAGACGTCATACTTGAACGGCAATGTGGCCTATTTACCAGCTTTGAGGATTTTTTCTACCGTGTGCCAGCGGATGCGAAGGAACTGAAAGCACTAGCCAAGGCAGGTGCCTTTGATCAACTTGAAGGCGCTAACCGAACGGTGCTTTACAAGATGCAGGTCCTCCTACGTCGGCGCCTAGCTGGTGGAGAACTAGATTTTCGTTCGAGTACCGAGGCGCTTCGAGCCTCACCCACCTTACTTGAAATGCATAGCCTACAGGAGAAGGACATTCCGGCGCTGCCCGGCATAACACTGCGCACTCGCCTCGAATGGGATCTCCGTATGCACAGTGGCCCACGCGTTCACCCCATGGTCGTACTACGCCGTCATCTTGCCGACTGGGAAATCCGGCCGATCGATACAGCGCGTCAGTTCGGCATCACGCTTCCTTACGAAGAACGCCGTCCACCCACTATGACGGCGGCTGGATTAGTGATGTTCAGACAACGGCCCGGTACGGCAAACGGAACTATGTTCATCTTCCTCGAAGACGAGACGGGCTATATACAATGTATCTGCAAGCCAGACATTCGGGAGAAACTCGGCGATGTACTAACCGAAAGCGCCCTCATTGTGAAGGGTAAGTTGCAGGCCGTCGGCCCATGGCGGGGCATCATGATAGAGGAGGCTTGGGGGCTTGCCGGGGTAATAGGAGGCTACCGAGGACGACCAGGAGGACATACATTTGGACGGGACGAACGCGACATTGCCTTCGAGCCCATTCCGCATCATGGGAGCAAGAAATCGACGCGATCCGTATGATGACAATCAGCAGCGCCAGAATGGCCCCAATGTGGCGCCATCGCTAACCTCAAAACCAGCCCAAACCGACACCTATGTGTGGACGAATCGTCAACCAGATGCCATCGGGTTACCTACGCGAGCAGTTTGATGAAACAGCTGCTGCTGACATCCTTGAAGAGCCCGGCCTATTGCCCAGATTCAACCTCGCGCCGTCTGAATTCCTACCTGGTATTCGGACAGCTTCTGACGGAGGTACGGAATGGGCGATCATGCGATGGGGGCTTATTCCTCGATGGGCCAAACCAGATCGTATACCTGAGCGCACATTTAATGCACGAAGCGAGACAGTGGCGGAGAAACCTACGTTCCGCGACGCATGGAAAAAGCGGAGGTGCGTGATTCCGGTAAGCGGATATTATGAATGGACTGGGGAAAAAGGATCAAAGCAACCCTTCTATTTCCATCCAGAAAACAATACGCCCCTATTACTTGCTGGCCTATGGGAGACATGGCGCTTCGAGGACAACATCGTAGACTCATGCACGATACTAACACGACCTGCGAAGGGACAGCTTGCTGATTTCCATCATCGAATGCCGGTTTTCCTTAAAAAAGAAGACACGACGGATTGGCTAGTAGGAAACTCGGACCAACTGAATCAAATGATCGAATCAGTAAATAATGATTTTATTGCCATTGATACTGTTAGTCGCGAGGTGAATAATAGTCGTAATGATTACCCGGCTTTGATTATACCAATATCAGCAGAAAACTAACTACTTCCATCTTCACCAAGTCCGGAGCCAATCAAAAAAGGGCAGCAACTCGATGGTCACTGCCCTCTCTTGAAGATCAAAAAGAAGATTCTGGAGTCAATTAAACGGCAAAATCATCTTTCTTCTTGCCTTTTTTCACCTCAGCAGCCATCCATAATGGCATCCGACCGCGACCTGACCAAGTATTGTCTGCATTCTTAGGATCGCGATACTTGATCTTAGCTTTTGCGCGCTTTTTGCCTGCTGATGCCCCAAATAGCTCTTCTACAGAAAAACCAGCATCGGCCGCCATGGCTGTTAATTTTTTACGGGTTTCAGTCCTTTCCCTTTCCTCACGCTTCTTCATTTCTTTCGTGATATCCGTAGAAAGTTTACGAAGATCAGCGCGGGACAGTTTTGAGAGATCCATGGAATAACTTGAATGGATTAATTGAATAGTTCGAACAATGTTAGTCACTATTAAACTTTCTAGCAACCAATTATTAAGCCTAATTACTTGAATTAATCAATAAACAACAAAATCATTCACTGACTAAGTACTAATTCTCCTTTGCCTATCACAATGGTCGTCCGTCGCTGATCAGCACAGACGTGAGTTAAGTAATGATAGTCTTGTCAGCTACTCCAGCCGTTGCTATCAATTACCACCAGTTAAGAGGGCAAAACTCAGATATCGAACCAAACCTACAATCTTTCAAGCGAGTCAAAATTCACATACCACAATATTGGGTATTGACGTAGTTTTCGGTGTTCGTGCATCAAACGCAATGCGACCTTTTCTGCCGGTAACTTTCCAGGTAGGATCGCATCTACTTCTTCATCAAGGCAGCTCACCCTGAGCTCCTTTTATGCCACTTAGCCCAATAGACGAGGTGATCATTATGTTGCTCTCACCGGAAGACATGCTGCAGAATTCGGACGTTAGAGAACTCGAACAGGAATACACAGATTGGACGTATGCGGACGAGATTCTCGACACTATCTCGAACTCATTTGAAGATGACGATGACGATTTTGACGAGGACGATTTCGACGATGACGATTTTGCCCTCGGTGACGACGATGAGGACGATGACGAGGACTCAGACGACGAAGACGAGGAAGACGACTGGGATTTGGATGATACTGATGATGATGACGACGAAGATGATTGGGACACTGGAGACGATGAATGGTAAATCCTAAAAGCACATCCGATTCCCCTGGGAACGGCGCAGACCGGGGACAGAATCGCAATCGTGCGGGGATGACCGGTACTGTCGACTTCATCGAATATCATTTCAGACATTTCAATGCTGCGGCTCTTGTAGACGCTGCCAAAGGCTATGTGGCGCATCTCGAAGAGGATGGGCTCATGATGGTCACATTGGCTGGCGCAATGAGTACGGCTGAGATAGGCCTTTCCCTCGCCGAGATGATCCGCGATGGCCATGTTCACGCCATAACGTGCACAGGAGCCAACCTTGAAGAGGATGTGTTCAATTTGGTCGCTCATGACCATTACGTACGGATCCCCAACTACCGAGATTTGACGCCAAGTGATGAGCAAGCACTACTTGCCCGGCATCTCAATCGGGTTACGGATACGTGTATTCCGGAAGAGGAAGCGATTCGTCGAATCGAGAAGGTGATTCTCAAGGCGTGGCAGGATGCTGACGCAAGCGGAGAACGTCTTCTTCCTCATCAGTTTCTGTACCGCATTCTTCTAAGCGGAGATCTTGAGGAGCATTACCAAGTCGACCCAGCCGACTCATGGCTGTTGGCTGCTGCCAAGGCTGACCTCCCAATGGTGGTGCCCGGTTGGGAAGACTCCACTTTGGGCAACATCTATGCAGCACACTGTATCCAAGGCGATATCAAAAACATTCACACGGTTCGATCTGGGATCGAATACATGATGGATCTCGCTGAGTGGTACACCGAGGTTTCTTCTAAACATGACATCGGGTTTTTCCAGATCGGTGGAGGCATTGCAGGAGATTTTCCGATCTGTGTCGTCCCAATGCTTGAGCAAGATCTGCTCAGAGATACCCGTAAATGGGCGTATTTCTGCCAGATTAGCGACTCAACTACCAGTTATGGTTCCTATTCCGGCGCTGTACCAAACGAAAAGATCACGTGGGGCAAACTGGATGAATCCAGTAAGTCATTTGTGATCGAGTCAGACGCTACTATTGTGGCTCCTCTGGTTTTCGCGTACGTACTCGAGCGCTCCCGCTGAGTCTTTTCACTTCCAGACACCCCCTCTATTGATCAAGAACACTGCTGCAACCTCGCAAGGCGCGGTTCAAGACGACATTAAACCATGGACTCCGGCTAGCGCTGAAGACATGTATCTCATGTCTGCATGGTCGGACGGTTTTTTTTCTGTCAATGAAGCAGGCCATGTTCGCGTCAATGTCTCTGACGAATCGTCAAATGGTATCGACATAACAAAAGTAGTCGAGCATCTCGAACGCAAAGGCATCACATTCCCCTTATTGATCCGTTTCCAGGATGTGTTGAAAGGGCGAATACAGCAGCTTTATAGTGCCTTTCATGATGCCATTAAGGACGTAGACTATGCGTCGCAGTACACGGCGGTCTATCCTATCAAGGTGAATCAGCTACACGAAGTAGTTGAGGAAATTCTCGATGCGGGAAAATCTTTTGGGATGGGCCTTGAATGCGGTTCAAAAGCTGAGTTGATTGCGGCGCTTCCCCTGCTCGATGATGATGACACATTGCTCATCTGCAATGGGTACAAGGATCAGTCGATGTTGGACCTGATTCTTTCTGGGCAAAAAATTGGCAAGTCCGTCCTTCCAGTGATCGAGAAGATGGATGAATTCCGAACGTATGATGGACGCGCCGAGGAATTAGGCTTGCATGCTCCATTCGGCGTTCGCTTGCGCCTAACTACCGCTGGAGCGGGTAAATGGGCTGATTCAGGTGGTGATCAGTCGAAATTCGGCATTTCAGTGCCTGAACTGCTCAGAGTTGTTGCGCTCCTAGAGGAGAGGAATCAGCAAGATCGCTTTCAATTACTTCATTTTCATTTGGGTAGCCAGATTTCGGATATCCGTACGCTGAAAAAGGCCGTAAGAGAAATTACTCAGGTGTACTCACAGCTTACACGGCGAGGATTGGGCATCAAATTCTTGGATGTAGGAGGTGGACTGGGCATTAATTACGGTGGCTCGTATGCCAGCCACGACGACGCGATCAACTATTCCTTGAGTGAATACGCGAATGCTATCGTATCGACGGTCAAGGATGTTTGCGATGCAGAAGGGGTAGCGCATCCACGCATTATTTCAGAAAGTGGTCGCGCCCTCACAGCTCACCATTCTGTTTTGATCATCAATGCGATCGGACTTTATGCAAAGGAGGAAATGGAGGAAGACTTCGTACCCTCTGCTGAGAGCCATCGTCTAGTGAATGACATACATGCCTTAAGGACATGGTTATTGGAAGAGCCAGAGATGGCGATTCCCGAATTGCTCGAAGCTTTCCACGATGCTTCTGGAAAACGTGCTGAAGCTGATTCGCTTTTCTCTTTGGGATATCTCCCCCTTGAGGAAAAGGCTGTCATCGAAAAGCTCTATTGGGCAGTTTGTCGTCAAATCAATGACCGGGTTCAGCATTTTGACTCCGAAGTCCTACCCCCCGAATTGGACCGACTGGATTCTCATCTAATAGATCAGTGCCTGTGCGATTTTTCAGTCTTCCAGTCCTTATTAGACCACTGGGCGATTGGTCAACGATTCCCAATCATTCCCATGCAACGGCTGAATGAAGAGCCTACCCGCCGCGCGGTGCTGGTCGATCTTACCTGCGATTCGGATGGTAAGGTCTCCTCCTACGTAGGCCTAGGAAACAAGGAACATGAGTTCTTGCATATGCATGGTTTTGATGCTGACGAGCCCTACCGCTTCGGCATCTTTCTCGTGGGAGCCTATCAGGACATCATGGGCGACACGCACAATCTGTTCGGGCGCGTGACCGAAGCTCATATTTATGCCGATGCTGATGAGCCAGAAGGGTTTTACGTCGAAAAAGTGATCCGTGGAACCGCCGTAAAGGATATGCTAGCCCTTGTGCAGTATTTCCCGAATGACCTGTACAATAGGATGAATAAGCATATCCGCGCTCGTATTCAGGAGGGAAAATTGAAGGCAAGTGAGGGGTATGAGTTGCTCGAACGATACGCTGAGACTTTCAACGAATCGACCTATTACACGATGCCGAAAAACCGAGAAATGGAATGACAACGACTGAAGGCATTCGCATTGCTGCCCTGCAGTTTTCCTGCTCGACCGATTCAGTCGCCAATTTGGCGAAAGCAGAGAGGCTGTCTCGTGAAGCGGCAGCTGACGGGGCAAAACTTATTTGTCTTCCCGAGCTATTCCAGACTCGTTATTTCTGCCAGACAGAAACGGGTGATCATTTCGCATTGGCAGAGCCCATTCCCGGACCGACGACCTCGTATTTCGAAAAGCTGTCCGCTGAATTGGGCGTATCATTTGTTTTGAGCTTGTTCGAGAAGCGTACCGAGGGGCTGTATCACAACACGGCAGCGGTTATTGATCCTGAAAAAGGCTACCTCGGCAAGTATCGCAAGATGCACATTCCAGATGACCCCTTGTTCTTAGAAAAATTCTATTTCACCCCAGGAGATCTCGGATTTAAGGTTTTCGAAACATCAGGTATTAAAGTAGGTGTGCTAATCTGCTGGGACCAGTGGTTTCCCGAAGGCGCGCGCATGACCGCGCTAAAAGGTGCACAAGTTCTCGTCTACCCAACTGCTATTGGTTGGCACCCATCAGAGAAGGAAACGCACGGCGATGCACAGCTATCCGCCTGGCAGACTATTCAGCGCTCCCACGCCGTGGCAAACGGTGTGTATGTCGTTGCGGTCAATCGCACGGGCTTTGAGCCCACCAATGAAGACGAAGGCTATCCAGATGGTATCCAGTTTTGGGGTAACTCGTTCATAGCCGGTCCAGACGGCGTGCCCGTTGCATCGGCTGAGGAAAAGGACGAAGGACACATTATGACGGACTTCAATGTCAAAGACATTGCCGACCAGCGTCACGGGTGGCCGTTTCTTCGAGATCGACGAGTGGATGCGTACGATGGCCTCAATAAGAAGTACCTCGACGAGGACTAGTCCCGTGTCGAAACGAATATTTCCTGCTGAATGGGCCTTGCATGCCGCCTCTTGGTTTACTTGGCCTGCTAATCCAGATACGTGGACAGACGCTATTGATGCCGTCCGTCGAGACTTGGCGTCCGCCTTCGTTGAAATCGCCCGTGGTGAACCTGTACTTGTCAATGTGGCCTCTGCAGAGGAGGCAGAACAGGTCCATGAATTGACGGGCGGCCACCCTGATGTGGTAACGCTCAATTTGCCGTCGAACGACTCCTGGTGCCGCGACCACGGACCGACTATCGTGATGGAGGGTGGCCGCCCGAAAGCCATCACATGGAACTACAATGCTTGGGGAGGCAAGTATCCTCCCTATGACCTAGATGCGAAGCTCGGCGCTCAAATGGCAGCCTGCATCGGTGTCCCGCATGAGAAGGCGTCCATTACGCTCGAAGGTGGTGCTTTAGAGTCAAATGGAGAAGACATCCTTCTAACCACCGCCTCTTGCGTACTTAACCCAAACCGCAATCCGGGCCTCACCCGCGAAGATGCGGAACGCCACCTAATCGAGCGACTTGGTTTGCCGATCGTGGGCTGGCTCGAAGGTGAGCTCGATGGCGATGACACCGATGGTCATATCGACAACCTAGTCCGATTCTCCGGACCTTACTCGATACTGATCGCAGAATCCATCGCTGGATTAGCAAACATCCTCGAATTAAATCGCCTTGAGCAAATCAGTGGCAGGACGTTCCGAATGGACACGTTACCGTCCCCGCCCGTGCTTTTGCATGAGGGACATCCCCTTCCCTGCTCCCACATGAACTTCTACGTCACCAACGCTTGCGTCATTCTGCCCACGTATGGTGGCGAGTCCGATCAAACGGCGCAACGGACTTTGACAGAGCACTTTCCAAGCCACAACATCGTTCCAGTAGACTGCCGGAGCATCATCCGAGGCCTGGGTGCGATCCACTGCTTGAGCCAGCAGATTCCGGCCTTTGATGGCTTTATACGACCAACCGACGATTTCCTATCTTGACTGACCCACTGCCGTCCGTAGGCCGAGATTTTTCAGATCGACTAATGGCCCGTTCGTGGAAGCCTTTCTGATCGTCAGGCCCGTTAATATGGCGTAGACACCCATATGGATGAGCAGGAAAGCGATGCTATCGGCAACTTTTTTGCCATTCCATTTCAGGCGTACCGGCGAAGACTCGATCCACCACTCGAAGAAGAACAGGACATCCTCAAACCATGATGCTACTCGCAACTATTATAGCATGGACCATGACTGGCTGGCTCTTGGTTGGCCTTGTATGCATGCCATGGATAATCCTTCGTGGTTTAGATCGAATTGATCCGGCAGTCTCCGGCTCATCGCGGGGTTTTCGATTAATAATGATTCCTTCGGCAATAGCTTTTTGGCCCCTTCTCTTGAAGCGGGCGCTTCAAAGACAGTCCCCGTCTGAAGAACGGACAGCCCACAAACAGGCAGCCGGGGGAAGGTCATGATTACCAATCTCAGGCGACGTCATAGGATCACTGTCCTTGTTCTAGCACTTATTCTAATCGCTATTGGATTGGTGTCGATGGCCAACCGTGAGGCTAACCAGGTGGACGAAATTAAGACGGAGGCTACCTCCTAATGGGCGCCTCATACCAAAGCATCGGTTTCAATCGGCATAAGTGGCGATATGACGTGTTCGCCATGGTCGGAATCATCCTCTTTTTGGCGCTATTCATTGGGGCTGGTAGTGTTTTATATCCATCAGCCGCTCCCGAGACATTCTTGATCCGGGGCTTCTCAACAGCTGCGTTCGGTCTTTTGCACATCATTTTGTCCATCGGACCTCTTGCTCGACTTAACCCTCGTTTTCTCCCGCTACTCTATAACCGGCGGCACCTGGGTGTTCTAATGTCCTTGATCGCAAGTGCCCACGCGCTCATCTCCATTATTCAGTTTCATGCTTTCGGAGACTTGCACCCGCTGACAAGTGTGCTGATTTCAGACGGGTCCTTTGAACGCCTTGGCAGTCTCCCATTCCAACCGTTCGGACTCCTGGCTTGGATCATCATACTTCTTATGGCCGTGACTAGCCATGATTTTTGGCTCAGACAACTCTCTGCCCCCACATGGAAACGACTCCACATGCTCGTCTACGTTGCCTGGGCCGCACTTGTAGCGCATGTCCTACTCGGTATCGGAAGCGATGCCGTATCTAGCGCGCCAATATGGCTAACTCTAGCAGGCAGTGCTTGGTTGATTACGATTCATGTAGCAGCAGCTTTTAGGAGCGCACCTGGCCCGGATAAACAACTCCTGGATGACCCTCTCGAAGTCGATGCAGGGACTGCTCTCGACATCCCTGATCAGCGTGCCATTGCTGTGCAGGTTGTAGGGGAAACAGTTGCTGTGTTTAGGGACGGTCATCGCGTATTCGCTCTTTCAGGCGTTTGTCAGCATCAAAATGGTCCATTGGCCGAGGGTAAGCTCGTCGATGGAAAGGTTGTCTGCCCGTGGCACGGGTATGAGTACTGCCCCCTCAAAGGCACATCTCCCCCACCTTTCGACGAATGGGTGCCTACATTCGATGTTCGTATTAGCGAAGGCCAAGTGTTGGTATCTGCCTCACCCAATCCTCGGGGCACGGAATCCACAGCTGGTCTGATTGAGGACGCCTCATGAGCAATCCCTTCTACATTGGATATTATCCCAAGATGGACCGATCCAACGCACGGTGGATAGCCTTGAGTGCGGGGATCCTATTGTTGGCTTTTCTTGGTGCCGCGTGGATGTGGCTACCCATCATGCAGGATGCTGGTGATGGGCAGTACGACTACGGAGAGGTACGATCATGGAGCGGACTGGTACTCAATGATGCGTACCCCATTCTATCCGTCCTGGATGAAGACAACAATCCACGAGAGGTATTACTCGTCGCACCATTCAAAAAGGGTGCGGATGAATTTGTTAGCGGCCGTCAGGGCCAAATGATTGAGGTCATCGGTACCCGCATCGAACGGGGCGGAATAATGATGATTGAGCTCGATGGCTCGCCAGTTCACCAGCATGCGTCAGAATCTGTCCCAGAGGCTAGTAGGACCATCGATGGTGTCGCTGTGACCGCTTCGGGGGAGATCGTCGACTCAAAATGCTGGCTTGGAGTCATGAACCCGGGAGAAGGATCCGTCCATCGCGCCTGCGCCAACCTGTGCATCCGCGGGGGTATCCCTCCTGCCTTCCGCTACCGTGAGGCAGATGGAACTCAGCAAACGGCTCTACTGTACGGCCCCAACGGCGAACACGCCTCGAGCGCTCTTCACGACCTCGCTGGCCGTCTCATTTCGCTATCAGGGACTTACACTCGATCCCAGTCTGGCAGTTTGCCACGTTTCGTACTAAACGAGTGGCCCTCGAACTGATCCTCTAGCGATTAGTATTGCGGAAAAACATTACACCACCTGAGACGCCACCGACGAATAAGTCCAGATCCCCATCCCCATCGATGTCAGCGAACTCTGGAGCAGCAATGGCCTGAGTATCCACATCGAGAATACCCCACTCCTGAAAGTCGAATACTTCGGGCGTGCCGATGTTTACATATAGCATCAGGCCTTCCAACTCAGTACCGATGATCATATCCTGATCACCGTCACCATCTAGGTCAGCAAACGTTGGGAAGCTGCGTCGTCCGGTGTCGATGTCCAACCATGTGTCAGAAACGAGCTCATACATTGGCTCCTGCGGCGTTCCATTATTGACCCAGTAGTTCATGTTTCCAGATGCCTCGCCTGCCACTAGATCGAGGTCACCATCATTGTCTAGGTCAACCAACGCCGGAGCAGCATTCTGTCCCCTCGTAAGTGCCTGGTAAACTGGGTCTACTTCGGTAAATGCATACTCGGAAGCCGATCCATCATTGCGGAACAGTGCCATTTCCTTGTTCCATTTACCAATCATGAAGTCCAAATCACCGTCAGCATCAAGATCAGCAATGGCTGGGTTCTGATGATAGGTGCTTATCAGATCTAGTGTCTCCCAGTAGGCAAATTCGGGCGCCGACGACGATCCGACATTGCGGAAGACAAACATGAGCGAGGTCTTCTGATTACTCGGCTCAATCTTGTTGCCAATGATCATGTCTAGGTCCCCATCATCATCCAGGTCTGCAAACTTCACGACACTCTCTGAGCCTGAGTCCAAGTCATAGAGAAAACGCTTTGTGGCGACATCGAACACACCGTCTTTTTGCTCCATGAGATAGAAGTTATCTCGGGTAGTCGCGTTGGCATTGAATGCACCGCCAAGCACGCCGAATACCATGTCGAGATCATCGTCAGCATCGATATCGATCAATACAGGGGCGTTATAACCGCTTGTCGTGACAGGGTTATTGATAGGCCAGTTGATTGGCTCACTTCGCAATGATGGTGCACCACACGATCCAAGATTGCGGACTAGAAGAATGCCCGCTTCGAAGAAGTCTCCCCAAAACAAGTCGAGGTCACCATCGAGGTCTACATCGGCGAAATTCATCGTGTTGGCGCCGTGTAGTGATACGTTTTCGCCCACAATTTCGATGTCTTCCCACCGATCTGTCACAAAACGAAATCTCGGAATACCTTCGGCATCGTCTCCAACAGATTCATAGTGGGTGATCGTACCCGTTACGCGTCCGATAAACAGGTCAAGCAACCCGTCACAATCGATATCTACGATGTGTGGAATGTTCTGGCGATCAGCAAAGATCGGTGTGCCAGTGGCATCGAGTAAGGTATCCACAGCAACTACAAATCGAGGGTCAGAGGCAGTTCCTTCATTGCGGTAGAACCGGATGTAACTGAACCGTTCTTCAGTCAGAACATCCATGTCTCCATCTCGGTCCAGGTCTACGATCCGATACCACTCTCCTGTGTCTAGGCCACCATACTCATTGGTCCTCCAGGTAAAACGAGCATCCTGCGGCGTACCCGTGTTCTCGAACTTCATTATCCGACCAGATTCTTCCTGGATAAACATGTCCTGATCACCATCTGCGTCCATGTCCGCAAATTGGGGCCGAGGAACGTTCAGACCACCCTGGAAAGGCAGCTCATAGGCTCGTCCCAAACCGTCCGTAACGCGGAACGGTTCGACTTCTCGAACAAAGGTTGGCGGAAAGGTTGAAGAACCGTCGTCAGCGGTCTGACCCGTTGAGGCACAACCTGTTACTAACAGCATGAATGCTGTTAGTATAGTCGCAAAAACACCTGAATAGCGCATGGGTGGGGAGTTTGGCTTGAGGAATTGAGTTGGCCCGGGCGAAGACGCCCGGGCCAACTCAACTCAAAGATGTCAATAAAGAAGTAAGTAGGATTAGCGTAAGGCACGGCCTGCAGTACCTGCTGGCATGGCTCCGGCTTCGAGAACCTTGATAATCTCCTGGCTCTGTGTGTCAATTACGACGATCGTTCCAGGATGATTATCCATCATTTCTGTGCCACCAAAATTATGACGCCGGGTGTAAGCCATATTCATGTTTTGGTTGCTTACGTACAAATAACGGCCATCTGCAGAAAGAGCGGTGCCATGAGGTTGGGCAAGGCCGTTTCCTTTGATGACAGCCTCAACTTCTTCCGTTTCCATATTCAGTATGGTTACAGCATCAGCCATCTTGTTGGCGAAGTAGGCACGTGATCCGTCTGCATTGAACACTGGGTGCCAAGGTGCAGCTTCGACGTCAATGGTTTTTTCAATTGGAACACCCGAGCCATCTTCCGCATCGAAAAAGAAGAACTTGCCTGTCATCTGAGCGCCGGAAACCATCGTGTGTCCATCAGGGGAAATCTGAAGATCTACCAGCGTGTGGATAGGCCCGTCAAGCGTGTGAAACTCGCTGTCGCCCGTCTCCATATCGACGGCAATCATACGGTTTTCTGAAAGACTGGCTGAATAAACATAGCGGCCATCCTGTGAAACGGCGAGGGCGTGTGGCCTATGTAGAAACACCTCGATCTCTTCGATCTCCATGGTTTCCGTTTCAATCATTCCAATGCGCTGCGGTGGATTCACAGCAGCCATAGACCGACCTACATAAAGACGTCCTGGATTAGCTGGGTCCAGTTCCAGAAGGCCTGGCACTTCAAATACGCCCTGGCCGACCAGTTCGTTATCGCGAGTAAATTTGAGGATGCGACCGGCAGAGATAAGCGTCACATACCAATGCGCACCATCAGCTTCGACTGCAACGTGATGTGGTTTTGAGCCAACGTCAAAACCAAGCTTCGTCAAATCCACCCTGCGTGCGATCACGTTTGTCTCTACATCAACTACGTTGACCGTGCCTTCGCCCTGGTTCGTGATATAGACGAATTCCCTATCGCCTGAAAAGGGTGCATTTCCTTGGGGACCTACCGCTCCCCCATCGATCCATTCCATAATCTTCGAGACTTCAGCATCGGTGAGTGCAGCCTCTCCCGCTTCTGCTGGGTGGCTGCCTGCTGCCAGCTGACTCACCATTTTCATCATTACGCTGTTCGCTGCATCGTAGGCGATGATGGCTTCGCTATTGTCAGACCCTTGAATGAGTGTATCCCAAGAAGACAAGTCCAAACCGGCCTCCTTTCGCTCGCCACTATGACAGCTTGCACATTTCGCTGCGAAGATCGGCTGAATGTCAGACGTATATACACTGGAGGATTGCGCTGAAGAGCCGGTCTGAGCACATGCACTCGAGACGATTCCTGAACACACAACAAAGGCCAATTGGAGAAGGCGTTTCACAACAGTTCGGGATTGTTTGATGGTGATGCCGGACAAATCTTATTCCCTCAAAAGGGTTAGATCAAAAAGCGTTGACGAAATCTGGCAAGAAAGGTTCAGTTGTAACTGACTCCAGCTCTCAAAATACCGAATATTCCTGTAATCTGTTGATTTCCTCGACCCGTGAACATCGCGTCAATCCCCAACGGGATATTCGCTGGAAGCGCTTCTACCGTTATCTTCGCTTTCCCGAATAAACGAGGTGTCATGATTCTTATTACCGGAGCATCCGGCCAGATCGGCGTAGACTTAGCCGACGCCCTCGTAGATCGTTATGGACCGGGCAAGGTCCTTGTAACTGATCTGCGTGTGCCTGAAAAGGTGCGGCCCAACCGGCTGTACGACGTGCTAGATGTCACGTACATGGAGTCTATCGAAAAGATCATCCAGGCCCATGACATTAAGACGATCTTTCATCTGGCAGGCATTCTGTCCGCAACTGGTGAAAGACACCCTGAATTGGCCTGGAATGTCAATGTAAATGGCGTCCGGAATATCTTGGAGGCAGCCCGACGTTTCGGTTGCCGGGTCTTCTGGCCTAGCTCCATTGCCGTATTCGGGCCTACGACGCCCAAGTTGAATACTCCTCAGGAGACGGTGACGGAACCGGGCACGATGTACGGCGCCACGAAGGTAACTGGGGAATTGCTGTGCAAATTCCACGCGACACATCACGACCTAGACGTGCGTAGTGTTCGCTTTCCTGGCATCATTAGCCACTCCGCCCCTCCGGGAGGCGGCACGACGGATTGGGCCGTGGACATGTTTTTCCAGGCTGTTCGACATGGCCATTATGAGTGTTTTGTGACACAAGAGACCCGTTTGCCTATGATGTACATGCCGGACGCTGTGAAGTCTGTCCTGGACTTAATGGATGCCGACGAAAACGGGATCACCATACGGACGTCCTACAATCTAACTGCGTTTAGTTTTTCTGCAGGAGAACTTGCTGCCGCCATCCGACGTCGGATACCTGATTTCATCGTCGAGTACAAGCCAGATTTTCGGCAGGATATTGCAGATTCTTGGCCACAGTCGATCAACGACAGCCGCGCGCGCAGGGACTGGAATTGGACGCCGCAGTATTCGCTGGATGACATGGTCGATGACATGCTGAAGCATGTAGCAGAGCGTGTCGCGAACGAACCCCCGGATACAAATCCTGCTTGAAGACCAACTATAATCCAATCCCCCATCCGACATGTTTGACACAGCACGAACCCAACTGCAGACCACGCTCAACGAAATCAAGGAAGCGGGTCTGTACAAGGAGGAACGGATTATCACGTCGCAGCAGTCCGCTGAGATCGAAGTGTCCTCCGGGGATCATGTAATCAACTTCTGTGCGAACAATTACCTCGGCCTCGCCAACCATCCGGACTTGATTGAGGCGGCAAAAGACGGTGTCGACAAGTACGGATTTGGACTTTCTTCGGTGCGCTTCATTTGTGGGACGCAAGACGTCCACAAGGAACTGGAGCGTCGAATTGCGGAATATCTTGGCACCGAAGACACCATTCTCTATGCCGCCTGTTTCGACGCCAATGGCGGATTGTTTGAAACGCTACTAGACAAAGAATGTGCAGTCATCTCAGATGCGTTGAATCACGCATCTATCATCGATGGCATTCGATTGAGCAAAGCAGCACGATTCCGCTATAATCACTCGGATATGGCTGATCTCGAGCGCTGCTTGCAGGAATCATCCGATGCTAAACGAAGGGTTATTGCGACAGATGGCGTGTTCTCTATGGACGGCGCCATTGCCAAACTTGACCAAATCTGTGACCTCGCAGACAAGTACGATGCCATGGTTATGGTCGATGAGTGCCACGCCACAGGGTTCTTTGGCCCGACGGGGCGCGGCTCCATCGAGTATAAAAACGTTATGGGCCGTGTGGACATCATTACGAGTACGCTAGGCAAGGCACTCGGCGGCGCCATGGGTGGCTTTACTACTGGTCGCAAAGAGATCATCGACTTGCTACGTCAGCGCTCACGTCCCTACCTCTTCTCCAACTCCTTGGCCCCAGTCATCGCCCATACCTCTTTAACGGTGTTGGACATGCTAAGCGGCTCTACGGCACTGCGCGACGAGCTAGAAGAGAACACGAAGCATTTCCGCACGGCAATGACTAACGCTGGCTTTGAGATCAAACCGGGCGTTCACCCGATTGTCCCAATCATGCTTTATGAAGCCCGTCTGGCTCAGAATATGGCCGCAGACTTACTCGCAGAAGGGATTTACGTCATCGGATTTTCTTACCCAGTTGTTCCACAGGGTCAGGCGCGCATTCGGGTGCAGATCTCGGCCGGCCATTCGACTGAACACATTGAAAAATGCGTAGATGCATTTGTGCGCGTGGGTAAGAAACACGGCGTCATTAGCTAAGACGAGAGTAAAATGTACTGACCGGGGCGACATGGGCGACATGGGCGAC
>Ga0055584_100001544_pt1 | contig 22590 bp, 19 predicted proteins | sample OSDHelmetaG_FD_58716 | JGI IMG/M metagenome (GOLD analysis project Ga0055584, IMG submission 58716) | Pelagic marine sediment microbial communities from the LTER site Helgoland, North Sea, for post-phytoplankton bloom and carbon turnover... | ecosystem: Environmental > Aquatic > Marine >...
AATGCGATAAGGGACTATTTCATAGGAATTCACTAGGATCAATGACAGAATTCGATCAGTAAACGTAATTTGTGGTTTGGATCAGCCTGTAACGCGGGCAGTACAAATGCTCACACAGGGCTGAAATCGACATTATCCCATGGCCTCTACTCCTACCGACGTCCAGCTTTCCATCATCCCGGAATCGAGGGTGTCTCTAATCGACGTGTCTGAGCGAGTCGAAAAAGAGAAAGCAGAATTTTTTCAGGAGTACCGAAAAAGTGCGTTTGCGTCGCATCATACAACGGCTGGATATTTCGAACAGAGCTTTGCCCGACGTTTGAAAGATGACCCCGAGACGCTAGAAGCATACGTGGGCTCGTTCAAAAAGCTATTTCCTCCAAATGCCGATTATCGTCACGATCAAATGGAGTTTCGGGACGAGTTGTCAGATGAACAAAAGCTTGTCGAACCCAAAAATGCAGATTCGCACCTGACGTATATCGGTTCAGGTCTGGAAAATTGCGTCACATATCTCAATGAGAATCGCTCTCCTGTCTACTTCATAGACCTCGATGGTACAAATGGTGAAGAACGACGCAATCGTAAGACAACCATTATCGGATACAATAGCGAAGCACTCGTAAAAGAACAGCTACTTCGTATTCCGATGAGCAATCACCCCATTGACTCGATTAACCTCTGGGACGAAAGGGTTGGCGTTCTGCAGCTACTTGAGGAGCGTATTAAAGAATTAGGACTAGAGAAAGGCCGCATTGACCTATCTCTTGCAGCAGATGAGCATAACACCGGGCTTACGGTGAATGAATACGAAACGCTTTTAATGAGGCACGATCTTCCAGAAGTGCTTAAAAATCCTGTTCGTTTTATGGCGCAACGAGGTGTAAATATGCTTCGTGATCCGGGCGCCATCAAGGAAAAGGCGAAGGATTACATGAAGTATGACCTGGTCCATGTAGTCAACGAGTTTATTGACTCAATGGGACTAAGTGAGTCAATGGTCGAGCGCATCATAGACAAGTTTTTCCAAGTACCAGCTTCTCGTTTTCTACGTATGAAACGCAAGGTTAGCCTGATCGTCTCAGATGGCGGCACAGGAGAAGGCCGTATTGTTAACGGCACGTATCAGAGCCCCATACTTGTTCAGTGGCGCCGCAATCACGAACGTGTACGCAATATTAACGTCACGTTTACCCGTTTCGAGTAGTACTGTCCTTTGAAAGGGCGGCTTTGGAAAGTCGTCGTGATTGACAGACCACCGCATCACCTTTCCCTGCACTACTGTTTAGATTAACGAGCGTGACTGAACGCCATCAACAGTAATACACGCCCCTGAAACCCAGCTGGCGCGCTCCGAGGAAAGAAAAGTGACTACGTCGGCTACTTCCTCCGCTGTTCCAAACCGTCCGAGTGGAATATTCTCTGAAATGAAGGTGGCCATCCCTTCAGGATCGCTAATACACCTTTTATCCCACGACCCACCGGGAAAACGAATGGATCCTGGAGCTACTGAATTCACTCTAATGCCGTCTTTGCCCAACTCAATGGCCATAATCTTTGCGGCACTGATCAACGCGGATTTTGTCGTGTTATAGATAGAAAGGCCTGCACCACCTGCTTCACGTCCAAAAATAGAGGAAATGAAGACGATAGAGCCGCTACCGGACGCTTTCATACTAGGAATCACTTCCCGTGCCGAGCGGAGATGTGCTTTAAGATTAAGTTCGAGAATGTCATCCCAATCCTGATCTGTTGAATCGGCAAATTGGCCGCGACGATTACCTCCTGCACTGGCCACCAGCACGTCCACACCACCAAACAATTCAGTTGCTTTATCTGCCAGCTGTTTTGCAGCCCCGAGATCAGTTATGTCTACCGTAAGTCCGTGAGCATCTGCTCCACTAGACCTAAGCTCATTCACTGTCTCCATCAGAGCTTCCTCTCCCCGAGCACATACCAACAAACGGCACCCTTCGGCGGCAAGTGATTGAGCAATTGCTTTGCCGATACCGCGACTACCACCGGTTACGATGGCTGATTTTCCTTTGAGTCCAAGTTGCATGAGTGAACTTTCTTTTAGTGGGAACGAGTAGCTTATAAAATAGCGATCTTTCAAACGCATTTTGCGTTGACCTTCTTCATTCCGGATGAATTCCTTACACCAAGGCTGACATGCTCTTCTCACACCTTCCTGACGAGTCTGACTGCTGGATTTACGCTAGCGACCGAGCTCTATCAGCAGAACAAATAGATCTTCTGACGTCACTCTTCAATAAATTTAGTCTTGACTGGTCATCCCATGGCCGCAAAGTACATGCGGGCTTCGATGTAGTCGACGCCCGGATAATGATCGTCTCTGCTCATATTGCCGGTGGAGATATAAGTGGTTGCGGAATTGACAAATCCCTTCATCTGCTGCAGGAAGTAGCCGAAAATCGCTCATTTTCATGGGTCAGTGCGCTACACATCGTTTATCGTTCTGATGAAGGCGAAATTGAAGTTGTTTCAAGAAAAGGGTTTAGAGAGTTGGCAGAAACAGGTCAGGTTCATTCCGAGACACCCGTAGTTGATCTATCAATCCGCCGCCTAGGAGAGTTAAGAGCACGAGGAATGGAAATACCGGCCTCTTCCTCTTGGCATGGCCAGGTATTTACTCTCAAGCCACAAGCGGAAACTGTTTCTGAATGAGTACTCCCTATCCTTCAGTAAACTCTGGAAGTGCTGGCGGAATACTCGCTAGCAGGGAGTTGATTGGTGCAAATCTATTCCTGGCCGGCGTTTTGCTGGTAGGAACTGTAGGGTACTCATTGATCGAAGGATGGTCATTGTCTGACAGTTTGTACATGACATTCATCACTTTGACAACTATTGGGTTTGCTGAAGTACATGAACTCTCCCCTGCGGGACGACTGTTCACCATATTAGTCGGATTAACTGGGATAGGTAGTGTGGCATTTATCGCTACCCGAACTGCCCAACTTTTGCTCAATACAAGAGCGTTCAGGGTTCGTGCAATGATGAAATCAATCAACGCAATCAATGATCATTACATTTTAGCTGGCTTCGGACGCATTGGCGAAAGAATAGCACAAGACTTGATGCGCAACGACATGTCGTTCGTCGTCATTGAGGCAGATGAAGCAAAAGCATCCGAGATCGAGCGCCAGGGTATGAAGTATCTCATTGGTAACGCTGAGGACGAGGATACCTTGTCTGCCGTGGGAATAGAAAGGGCCAAGGGATTGATCCTCACACTGCCAGAGGACCGTGCCAATGTTTTCGCAACGCTGGTAGCCAGGGAAATGAATCCCGATTTGTATATCCTAGTCCGCACAGATACGAATGCCAATCGGCGGAAATTAATTCGCTCTGGTGCCGATAAAGTTGTCGCTCCGTACGAAATCGGTGCAGACAGGATGGCCCAAGTATTATTACGCCCTTCTGTTGACCGCTTCATGGAGCGGGTCCTGCAAGCCGATGCCTTCAACTACACCATGGACGAGGTGCTTGTCTTGCCTGAGTCCTCCTTAGCGGGTAAAACGTTGCAGGCAGCAAACTTCAGGCAGCAGTTTGAGGCGATTGTTGTTGCTGTTATGGATGGTAAGACTATGGGAATGTCGTTCAATCCTGGACCAACTGAGCTTATCAAGCCCAATGATACGTTGATCGTTATGGGCAGTGTTGATATGATTGCGAAACTCAAAAAGGAAGGATGTAGTCCCAATTGAGTCAATTTGACAGACCAATTTAGTTTTTAAGCCCTCAACACACGGAACGGAATGATAATTGACGTGGTAGCCAGTGTCAGTCATCACCCCACGATTATTCGGCCCATGCGCACTCCTCGCTTTTTTCTACTGCCTCTCCTTGCGTTGTTTTTCGTCCTGCCAGCTCGCGCTCAATTTTATCTGAATCAAGGTGAATTGGCAGAGATCATGCATGAGTGTACGCCTGAGCTAGAGCGTCTTCCCGCCGTTCACTACAGCTATAAAGTGCTCTATAACTCGCGTAACAACAACGTTTTAGCCAGAAACACTTTTTATAAGATTATCGGCGAGGAAGATGTTAGCACGGGGCGTAGTCGGTCCTTATTAGTTGGACTTTTAAACAGGCAGTTGATGCATGAAGTCAGCATTGGGGATACGCTTGTAGTGCCGGACAAATGGGATTTGGACTTCTGCGCTTACTCGCCCTTTCCTCGGTTTTATGCTGGTGGACTGAGTTTTGACAAGCTCTTCGTCATCGATAAGTCCATTCAAGCTTGGGCCGCGTACGAAAGTGGACGTTTAGCTCGCTGGGGTATCGTAAACACGGGTGATCCCCAACACCGTACGCCAAACGGACGATTCAATTTTAATTGGAAGACAGAGTATCGTGTCTCCTCACACAGCCCGCCAGGTGAACCATGGGAGATGTACTGGGTCTTCAATTTCGTCGAGTCCAGAGGTATTCATATTCATCAATACCCGATGCCTAGTGGTGGCCCAATGAGCCACGGCTGCGTTCGATTGGTCGATGAAGACGCCCAATGGATCTACAAATGGGCAGATTCGTGGACCATGGGCTCAACGGGATTTCGCTCGGGATACGGGACCGTAGCCAAGCCCGGCACAACACTCATCGTCATCGGAGACGACCCACCAGGCAATCCGTCAACGTTCGAAAAGAATGGACGGATGCCGGCACTAAACATGGTCCAACTGCCTGCGCACCCGTACGACATTCCGGCAGGAACGAATCAGCAGGAATACTTCGATCGCGTGCGCGGTACTCAGCCGTAAAGATCATTTCTACACTAATTAGGTGATTAGGAAGCTTGGAGCAGCTGCTTTCTCAAACGCCGCAGGCCATTTGAGATGAAAAGTGCTCTAATAGTCCCCACATAGTGTCGGACTACGGCATTATCTCCTTCTTTCGGCGGAAGACCAATGGCGTACGAGGGCGGAAAAAATGAAAAACCATGCTTGGCTGACAAGTGGCGATAGACCTCTTGCTCCACAAGCCAACTTTGCATCATCTTCTTGAACTTCTCTGTACCTAAAAGCTCATTTGCGTAATTAATGTTCATGAGCGACTCTGGAAGACAACCAAATCCAGAATTGAAGCCCACAGTTCCCTCCGATACCTCACCTTCTTTCTTTGCCTTAATCGGTTCCTACCTCCTAACGTGCAGTTCCCTGTTCCACCGGCACGTCAACGCGGCGTCTTCTTTTTTATTTGCTAGCCAGTCTAGGACTTCTTTTGGCGACTTCAGCACGAGGACGTCGCTATCCATTAAGATCCGTTTACCGGACGTCTGAAATATCCATGGGTTAAGGAGTTTCAGCGCTATTCCATTATTCGAAGCCAATCTGAGTAGGTTTTTCGCCCAAGGCACATCTTTGCTAGCTTGTTTCAATGCCTCATCTCGAGAAACAACTCTCACACCAGGAAGCACAGAGTTTACTTGGTCAATATGTTTTTTTCAAGACTCCCATCACCATATAGAAATACTGGAATTCGTTTGGGTAGCTGGATCATGAGCGAGTAGAGCGCCCATATGGCGAACTTTACTTCACTATCTTTCGTCAAGATGTGTACCGCAGTCTCACCAGTCTGATATTCAGGAATTAAAATAGGAGGTAGCTTCAGAGCCTCACGTAGATACTTTCTACCGATGACTCTCAACAAGATGCGATAGATAGAACTATACTTGAACCCGTGCTGAGACACGAATCTGTAATGTGCCCGACTTAGTTCATCGAGCAGCTTGAATCGAAGACGATCAAATTGTGATTCTTTCATTGCCTTATTTTACCGTAATCTTGACGGGCCGAGAAATCTGACGATCACTGAATCATGGAGAAGAGCCGGCCGAATCGTGGCAACATGGCGTCTTTGTCCCAGCTGAAATAGACGAGAATTGCTTTACCGACCACGTGATCCATGGGAACGAACCCCCAAAAGCGACTGTCCTCTGAGTTGTCCCGGTTGTCACCCATTGCGAAGTAGTAATTCTGTTCGAAGGTGTATTCGGATACGACTTGCCCATCTATCAGAAATCCTCCATCCGGAGTGCTAGCTGTCTGATGTCCCTCGTAGCGACTGATCACCGTTCTATAAATTTCCCAATTTTGGTCTGTTAGGGTGACGCTCTCCCCTTCCGATGGAATTGTTACCGGTCCGTAGTTATCTGGCGTCCAGCCTCTTCCTGGCGGATACATAGCTGCATCATATACAGAATTCGTTGGAGCTATCGCCGGCTCGACCCGATCAACCCATGGCCAGGAGGCGATGACACTAGCGGCATTTTCGGTGGTGATAAGCTGCACTTTAGACGGATCAGCACCTTGAATCACGTCAGAAATACCAAGCTCTTCAAGCGCAGATCTGTTTAACTGTACTCTGGGGTCTGTCTTGTGAATCAACCAATACTGCTGCATTTCTTCTTGTAATGGGATAGACTCACCATCTACAATGACCTGCTTGTTCTGAACTTGAATCGACTCACCAGGTAACCCCATAATTCGCTTTATGTAGTGCATTCGGCGCTCAATTACATCTACCTCATCTGCTGGCCAGTTGAAGACGACGGCATCTCCGCGCTTGACGTCAGAAAAACCAGGCAAGCGTGTGTATGGAAAGGACAAGCCTTTCAGGTAAATCTGAGTAAAAGGCACGCCTATTGTCATGGGCGTTCTCGTACCATAATGCATCTTAGATACGAAGAGATAGTCTCCGACAAGGAGGCTCTTTTCCATGGAAGGGGTTGGAATCCGGAACAGATCAAAGAAAATCGTCCTTAGGATTACCATGACCACGATGGCGAATATCATGGCATCCAACCATTCGCGTACCTTCCCTTTCTGGGGCACAGCACGATCTTGAGACTGCTGTTGAGCCTTTTGTCGTTCTGCGCGGCGCTTGGTTCGCTCGCTTTTTCTGGATTCCTTTCGGCTTTTTGCCACGTTAACTGCCTTCTTCCTTATCGGATTGTTCTATGGGATCTGCCTCCGTTTCGGGAGCAAGGATAGGCGCAGGTCGTCCTGTGCTCAAATCCGGACGGTCAATACGCTGGTCGAAATAAGATGCTCCATCAAATCCCGTCAAATACCATGTCTGTTGATCTACGTTGTAATAGTAGTCGGTAAAAGGTCTACGGCGCGCTTTTGGAATGAGTTGCCCTAGAAACTGTTCTTTAATGACCGAAAGAGATGACCTAAATCTCATATCCGCAGCCAACACGATACCTCGGTCCCAGGGACCGTTTACATCCAGGACGATCACATTGATAGAGTCGTTCAATGCGAACCAATATTCAAATTCGATTACCTGCTCTCGCAATAAGGAATCTGGATATCCCATTTCAACTAGCGTCTTGGTTGGTGCACCAAACAAGTCTTGAAGCCGGGAGCGTATATCTCGGGTTCGTAAGGTGTCTAGCAGCGAACGCGAGTTACTACCTGTGAAAGCCCATCGTGTTGAGTCAAACAAGTCCTTATAAACGGGTGCTTCCAATCGGTTAATTGAAGTCCATGATTGGACCCTAAAAAGCTCCAGCGGGTCAGGAAGACTGGCAGCAAGCCGATCATGCTCTAGTTGCTGTAGCCAGGCACGAAGCGAATCACTTTGGTTTGGAATCCTTTCGAAGTCACGATAGGCTATTCGCTGCCCGGCTCGCTTGGCATCTCTTTCTGCTAAATAGCTTGTCCTGGCTTGCATGTAGCGTCGCAAAAGCTCAGAGGAAGTGATTTCTTGAGCAGTAGCTGCTTGAATTGTTGCAAAACCAAAGGCTGCACTGAATACAACCACCAAAATGAGGAGCACCCAGCGACGCGTTCTTACCGTGTCTGTTCGGGGTCTCTTCACCGGTATCAGTCCTCCATCGAGAGAACAGCAAGAAATGCCTCCTGGGGCACTTCGACACTGCCAACCTGCTTCATGCGCTTTTTACCTGCCTTCTGCTTTTCAAGAAGCTTGCGTTTACGGGAGATATCTCCGCCATAACATTTGGCAGTAACGTCCTTTCGTAGCGCCTTGACCGTTTCGCGCGAAATAATTCGAGACCCGACTGCAGCCTGTAAGGCAACGTCATACATCTGTCTTGGAATCAATTCACGTAGCTTGGATACCAATCGTCGACCCATGTCATACGCTTTATCGCGGTGGACGATAGTCGATAGGGCATCTACTGGATCACCGTTGATCATAACGTCTAACTTGACGAGGTGACTTTCACGGTAATTCAGGTATTCATAGTCAAGAGACGCGTATCCGCGACTAATACTTTTCAGCTTGTCATAATAATCGAAGACGATCTCAGCCAACGGAAGATGGTATTCCAGACTGACTCGTTCTGTGTCCAAGTACTGCGTATTGATGTAGGTACCTCGACGATCCTGACACAATTGCATCAGTCCTCCGATATACTCAGTTGGCGTGATAATTTCCGCCTTGACGTATGGCTCAGATATCTGACTTATCACACCAACTTCTGGCATGTTCGACGGGTTCTCGACGGTTATCTCCGATGAATCCGTTTTTAACACCTTGTACTTTACGTTCGGGACCGTCGTGATAATATCTAGTCCAAATTCGCGGTCGAGCCGTTCCTGAACAATCTCCATATGGAGTAGTCCCAGGAAACCAACTCGAAAGCCAAATCCTAGGGCGATCGATGTCTCAGGCTCAAATGTCAGAGCTGCATCATTGAGCTGAAGTTTCTCAAGGGATGCTCTAAGCTCCTCGAATTCGTCTGCATTGGTCGGATAAACACCAGAAAAGACCATTGACTTGGCTTCCCTGAACCCAGCAATAGCTTCGGTGGCTCCACGCTCGCGTGTCGTTACTGTATCACCGACCTGCGTATCCTTGACGTTCTTGATGGACCCAATAATGTAGCCAACATCTCCAGCTGTCAATTTCTTAACAGGCTCCATCTTCATGCGCAAGAAGCCAATCTCTTCTGCATCTGTTTCCTTGCCTGTGGCCATGAAGCGGATGCCTTGACGCGACTCCAACGTGCCATCAAAAATACGCGCGTAGACAATGGACCCTCTGTAGGTATCAAACACGGAGTCAAAAATCAGAGCCTTCAGAGGCGCATCAGGATTGCCTGAGGGCTCCGGAATTCGCGCTACAATCTTCTCCAGTAGGTCGTGCACTCCAACACCTGTTTTGGCACTGATCCGGAGAATGTCCTCCGCTGGTTCGCCAATCAGGTTTTCAATTGTTTGAGCAACCGCGTCTGCATTGGCGCCCGGTAAATCGACTTTGTTTAGTACAGGAATGATTTCGAGGTCGAGCTCCATGGCTAGAAGGAGATTCGAAATAGTCTGTGCTTCGATTCCCTGGGCAGCGTCCACTACCAGAATTGCCCCTTCACACGCCTCTAGGGCTCGCGAGACCTCGTAGGTAAAGTCTACGTGTCCCGGTGTGTCGATCAGGTTGAGCACGTACGGAGACCCATCGTCAGCCGTATAATTCATGCGGATCGCGTGACTCTTGATCGTGATCCCGCGTTCCCGTTCCAAATCCATGGAATCCAGGACCTGGTTTTGAAGCTCTCGCTTAGATAGCGTGCCGGTAAGTTCAAGAAGCCGGTCCGCCAGCGTACTCTTTCCGTGATCAATATGTGCGATGATGCAGAAATTCCTGATTCTGCTTTGCTCAGTAGACATTCAGGCGGACAGCTGGCGTGATGGTGTCAGGATTGGGTTTGATCGACGTATAATAACATCAGTACTCCCCGGTTCCTGTGATCCGGGTTTGCTGCTGCACATTCGGTGTGAATCCTCTTAACTACAATCTGATTCCCAACTAATCGTTAGCTTTGAGAACAACGTATTTGCTATCGGGTTGGATCAGCAAACGGGACAGGTCAGGGAGAAAAGGGGACAATAAATGGAATTTATTTTTTGATTTTACAGCTTGAAACGTCCGTACTTCTTGAAAAGAACCACCCTATCCCGCTGTGCCACTAAGCCTTACAGCTATTAACTAATGTTCTTATTGATCAAAAGGCCAATTTTGGGTAATTCGCGCTCTCTTCGTGTACTAGAGTTGACTGAGGGTAATTGAGCATGCGATCCATTGCGGAAGAGCAGTTTCAATCCTGGAGTCACGGTCTTTTACAGTCCGACGAGGCGTCTTACGCCGAGCTCTTCGATGCGAGCTATGATGCACTTCATCGTTATTCGATGTACATCACGCACGACGCTGTCTCGGCTTCTGACATCTTACAAGATGTGTATTTAAAACTGTGGCAGGTGCGCGAAACTATCGATCCGGAACGTTCTCTTAGAGCGTTGATGTATCAGATGGTGCGCAATTACTCACTCAATCACGAACGCCAGAAGAAGCGGCATGCCGCAGAAGCCATTGAGGCTGATCACCCTTCTGTCGGCTTTGACAGTGTGAATGACGATGAGATTGATGCAGCCCTTCTGAAGATGCGTCTTCAGGAATGGATTGACGAAATGCCGGAACGCAGAAAAGAAGCGTTCATGCTGAGTCGTTTCGAGGGTTTGAGCCATGAAGAGATAGCTTCTTTAATGGACCTAGCACCCAAGACTGTTAACAATCACATCGTTCTGGCACTCCAGCACATTCGGAAGAAGCTGGAGGCCTTTAAGGAACGGGAATCATTTTATGGCTCCCGCCCCTCGAACACATAGGATGTATTGCACATAAGATGTATAACACATTGAGTTTTTGTGAGCCTAAGAAACTTCACATACGAACCAACTGAGCAACTCTTCGACGGTCTATCGACTGACGAGAGTATTCAGCTTGGACACATCTGGGATCTGTGCGAAAGCGCGCAGCAAACAGATACTGATCCTAGGAAAGCACAGGTTCGTAGCGCAGTCTTGGCACAAATCAACGATAGTGCAGCTTTTTCGTCGGCACATTCTGTTGAATCTCGTCCAGCACGACCACCTGCACGGATTTATAGGATGCGGTTTCGTGCAGTTTCAATCGCTGCCGCAGTTGTTTTAGGCCTCAGCATGCTGTTATCCCCTTCCCATGATCAGTTCAGGGCGCCGACCGGGTCAGAGTTGACCACTGTCTCTCTTGCAGATGGATCTACAGTTGACCTTGCTCCTGGAAGTCGCCTTATTGTCAAAAAAGGTTTCAACGACCATCATCGTGATGTGGCACTGATTGGAGATGGTTTTTTTGATGTGCAGCCTGGCACTACACCATTCGAAGTTTCAACATTTGATGCCACAACTACTGTTCTTGGTACAAGCTTTGGTATTTCGGCTTGGCCAGGAGCAATCGCGGCGAGTACAGAAGTATTAGTCGCCACCGGTCGCGTACAGGTTCAGGGTAGTAACGGTGAAGTCTTACTTGCTGCCGACCAGATGACCAGTTCTGATGACGTCACGATTCAAGAAGTTGATATATCGGCAAAGTTAGCATGGCTATCGGGTGGGTTCTCCTATCAAGATGAGCTGATTGGGAATGTACTGGACGATGTAGAACGCAGGTTCGACATCAAGGTAAAAGCTCCTTCTTCCATTCGTCTTCGTCCCATAACAATCCATCGAAATGAAGTGGGTGATGCGAGCGAGTTTCTGGGGGATATTGCTGCAACCATCAGTGTTCGATATCGTCAAAGAGCAAACGGATACGAAATGTACCTGAACTAATCCGCGTCACATCTACGGACTATGTTCAGCCGATTCCTTAATGGGGAAATCGGTTTTTTTGTATACATAAGTCATTAGTGAGTGGACGACTACGCGATTAGATCGGCATTTTTTGTATCTTGCTTATCTCAGATCTCCATGCGGCACTCTGAATTTCCACAGGACGTCATTCCTTTCGGACATTCCAACTCCAGCCAGTCTTACCTGAACGGTGCTACGGGCATTCGATCCACCGTTCTCCTGTTGACCTCGTTGCTGACGGTCACTGTTTTCCTGTCTCCAATCTTAACTACCGCTCGTGCTCAGGATCAGTCTGCGCGCTACACGATGGCTTGGCGTGGGGTATCACTGAGTAGCGCCCTATTACAGTTCCGGGAGGCTACGCGTATCGACATTTCCTGGGATCCTCTTCTCACAGAAGGCAAACGTGTGTTTTGCGTGGCGGAAAGCCTGCAATCTGAAGAGATCCTTCAGTGTATTCTAAAGGGAACAGGTCTAGATTTTGTTAGGCGCTCTAGTGGTCTTTATGTATTGGAGGTTGCTGCAGAGGGAATCCCCCTGTACGGAGATCTACGTGGGATTGTGCTGGATGCTGAGACTGAACAACCACTTTCCTTTGCCCATATTCTCATTGCTGATGCCGATCGAGCAAGTATCGCTAATCTGGATGGTCTGTTCATTTTCCCAAGACTTCTGGCCGGAGAGTACCGCCTTAGAGTGAGTCATCTAGGGTATGCAGCAAACGAGACGACGGTAACAATCGCTGCGGGTTCAAGCGAGAGCATAGAGGTAATTCTTGAGACTGATGAACCGTTACTGATATCTCAGGTCATTGTAGATGGAATCGGAATGATGCCCTCCTCCACCCTACTCGGAGCTCCATCTGCCAATCAGGAAGAGGTCTCCTCGCGCCTCTCGTCGGGATCCGTAGGAGTGTTGCAAAGCCTGGACGCCATGCCGGGGGTTCGAGTTAATGACGCCACAGCGGACATACATATTCAGGGAGGTGAAGCAGGAGAGCACCAATTTAGGCTAGATGGAGCTCCTGTATTCCTCCCGCTTAACGTTGCCTCTTTCATTGGGCCGTTTAGCCCATTCGCCCTCGGGAAGATCACCGTCAACAAAGCTGGCTTTGGTGCCACGTTAGGAAGTCAGATTTCAGGAGTGATATCTGCGAAGCATGATCTGCGCGCGCCATCCTCGAGAGTCTCGATGTCCGGTGGCAACGGCCAATTGACCCTACAGGTGGACCCGCTCTCTACGAATGCTCGACATTCTGGGTTTTGGATACGTCCATCGGGAGCGCGAATCACAACGCTTGGGGCAGCAAGAATTGGCACATGGAGCCTACTAGCGCCGCCTGCACTAGCAAACCTAATGGATGATTGGAACGTGATTGATACATTTTTACTGTCGGCTTTTGCAGAGAACAATACCCCCTTCGCCAATTTCCCATCAACGGGAGAACCGGCTATCCAGTTCGCAGATATTCACGCAGCGACTAAGATCCAGTCTGGTTTACGAACAATCACGGCCTCCTCGTATTGGGGGCGTTCAAGTCTGGGAAACAACCTCGCCGGCCTAGATATCACAGATGTTGACTTCCCTGCTTCTAGCACATCAAACACAGGTGCTAACAGGTTTAAGGATCTGTATTCCTGGCAGAATGGAATGTCTCAGATTCGTGTTTCTGATGTTCGCAGTGCTCATACTCTCACTACATTCGGCGCCCGAGCCAGTTATTACCGCCTCCGACATGACTTTGACGCTCCAGGAGAGGCATCTGAGCTAACTACCGAAGATGACGGAAACCGCATTTTCGAAACCGCAATTGATGGCAATTTGAACTGGTTTCCGGGCAACGGCCACGAAGTCGAGATAGGAGGCGAATTGATTCACACTAGCAGCCGATTTACGGTCGCTGGTACGCAACAATTTCCGCTAATTCATGATTCGAATGGTTGGCGCTTGGCGTCCTACGTTCAAGACCGGGTCAAGGCAGGTGATCATGCTGTCTTTGAGGCGGGAAGTCGCTTCACATGGTTGCATGCAAAACAAAGTCTTTACGCAGAACCTAGGCTCTCAGCCCGATTCGACTGGGTGGACACGCCCGTGGGTGGTTATTCACTCTATTTGGGCACTGGATTATATCGGCAATTCGTTTCGCAGTTTGACGTAAGTAGCAGGAGTCCTCGGACATTTGTCTCGTCAACGAGATTCTGGATGGGTAATGACGCTACGGTAACCCCACCAAAAGCAGCTCATTTTGCCGCTGAAATGCTGTTTTTACCCACTAACAAGTGGTCGATTTCGTTGGAGTCCTTCTACAAACGTCAGTATCACATCCTTTCTGTGGACTATTCGGCTACCACGGGAGAACGAATAGAACTCCAACAAGGTGATTTCCTGGAATCAACTCGAGGTCATTCCTGGGGTGTTTCTACTGGAGTGAAACGAAAAGTAGGCCTTGGGAACGTGAAAGCGCGCTTAGATCACACTGTTTCCCGCAGGCAGATTGCCAACCTATTCGGCAATGAATCGTTATCTGTACCCTGGAATGAGCCACTTCGTCTGGAATTTTCTGCCGACTTTGTACCCATGAGGCGCGCTGTAGTATTAGCTCGGTGGCGTAGTATTTGGGGACGTGAATGGGGCTACCGTAAGTCTTATTACGACTTCCTAAGTGCTCACCTGAATGACGTTGATTCTCTTCTTGACCAGATGCGGGAGAATGGTGTTTCCGGAGATGCTATTCGACGCGTTGAACGCCAAATTTCGAATTACAACCTGACGGATCCTGAATCGCATGTCCTGGCCCCTATCCATCAACTCGACGTGAGTGTAGCGTACTCTCTCGATATAGGGAAATACGCACTTCAGTTAAGGGGCGATATCGTCAACGTCTTAAATCGTCAGAATTCGGCCGAATGGCGGTTCCAAATGGATGAGGATTCGTACTTCGGCGGCGGAGCTACTTCCTCTACGGGCTTGCTCGAACGATCGGACCGATTACTCCTTCCCCGCGTCTTCTCCTTCGCTGCTCGTCTCACTTGGTGACGTCGTTGCGCCTTCTGATAGACTAGAGTCACTTCTTGCGTTGAGTAGGCTTTCCTCAACAACCGTGTGGAATCGACGCTGATAAGAGATAATTCCTACTACACCAAGAACGATTGCCATATCGGCTACATTCCAAATCGGAAATAGCGCCAGATACTTTCCTCCGAGGAAGGGAATCGCTTCAGGCACCATTCCACGCCAGACATTGATGTGTATAAAATCAACTACTTTGCCCAGAAAATACGGGTCGTCGTGTAGAATCTTACCGTAAAAGACGCGGTCGATAATGTTGCCAATTGCACCACCGAGTACCATGCTAAGGCTAATACGATAGGGGCGAAACATTCCTCCGACCCGGTACAGATACACAATGATGAGAATCGTGGCCACTATCGAGAAGATGCTAATCAGGGCAGGTGGGCCAAACTGGATTCCAAAGGCCATACCTGGATTCTCGATGAAAGTCAGTTTGAGCCAGTCTCCAAAGACAGAAATCGATTGACCCCGATACATCGTCTTCAAAACGGTGACTTTCGAAAGTTGATCTACAATGATGATCATAGCCACCATCATCATCGACTTTATCTTCCAATTGCGAGCAGAATCCATAGACCGGTAGATTTATCCCCGACTCGACTCGCTGCCTCACGACATCAGAGCGCCCGAAGAAAAGAACTATTACTTCTTCTGGGCGAGCTTTGCTTCAATTGATATTTCCGTGTGAGGCACTGATTCAAGGCGTTCCTTCGAGATAGGATTACCGGTAACCTTACACACACCGTAGCTTCCGCTAGCAATTCGGTCCAAGGCACGATCCAAGTACCCGATGTATTTTTGCTGCCGAGCTACCATCAAATACAGCTTCTCACGGTCCATCGCATCTGTTCCTGCGTCCGCCATGTGGAAACTGTATGCAGTATCGTTTTCCGCCTGCTCACGCGCATCTTCAAGCTGCGCACGCATACGGGCTACATCATCGCTTGCTGACTCACGCTTCTCAGTTATCAGCTGCTTGAAATGATCCAGTTCTTCCGGGGTAAACGGTGAACGCAGTGCAACAGCTGGTTTCTGGTCCTTGTTTTTTTTCTCTGCCATGATAATTGAACGTGTTTACGGTACGGATTCAAGTTGCTCAATTGCTGACCAACCGAATACCGACCGTCAGTCTCTCAGTGTTGATATCGAACTCCGAAATGAGTTCGCCATCAGGATTCGCAGCGGATTCAAACTCTAGACTCAACGTCTCGTTCCTGACCCATTCACCATGCTGCTCGAGTGCAGTTTCCATTCCTTGCGAACCTGTATAGCGGACCGAAATACGGTCGGTGACATCATATCCAGCATCTTTTCGCATATTCTGAATACGATTGATCGCTTCTCGTGCCAAACCCTCGGTTCGGAGTTCATCTGAGATGGCCGTATCTAGCGCCACTGTGACCGTGTTCTCTTGGCCAACTAGCCAGCCTTCGATTCCTTCGCTAACGATTTCAAGATCATCTCCCGAGAGCACAACTATTTCACCGTCCAGGTCAAGATTGAGCTCTCCTGTCGCTAAGTACTGGTCTATTTCTTCTGATGACATTGCCCTGATAGCCTGAGAGGCTGCTTTCATGTGACGTCCCAGTCGTTTACCTAATGCTTTGAAATTAGGTTTAGCCTGCCGACTAACAACTGATGAGGAGCCTTCCACAAAAGTAATGGACTTAACGTTCGTCTCTTCACGGATGATCGAAGCAACAGTCTCAACAATCATTTCCTCGACGTCAGGCCCAGTGACAACCATGATTCCCGGTAGAGGCTGACGCACATTTATTGATGCCGTATTTCTCAAGCCCAGTACAAGTGAAGAGATCGTTCTAGCCAAGTACATTTTATGCTCTAAATCCGAATCGAATGCATCAGCATGGTCCGACACACCAGGAAACGTAGTAAGATGCACGGATTCTGCCTCCAACAGACCCAATGGACCATTCACATTATTGAACATCCATTCGGCATAAAACGGAGCAATCGGGGCCATTAACCTCGCGACGGTCAATAGACACTCCGCTACCGTCTGGTAGGCTGCATGTTTTGACTCTTCCCCTTCCCCCGTATCCTTGGCACTCCAGAACCGGCGACGATTTCTGCGGATATACCAATTGGATAACTCATCGACAAAACCTTCAACGATACGTGCAGCTTTCGTGGGGTGGTACTCGGTGAGGGCAGCTTCCACCTGAACACCGGCAGTATGCAGTCGGGAAAGGATCCATCGATCCATTTCAGGGCGTTGACCTACCGCAACTGCTTCACCATACTCAAATCCATCAACGTTAGCATAGGTAGCGAAGAATGAATAGACATTCGTGAGGGTATTGAAGAAACGGCGTTGTATATCAATAATACCTCGCTCTGAAAACTTCAGATTTTCCCATGGCGGCGTGTTACTCATCATGTACCAGCGAATCACATCTACGCCATGCGTGTCGATCAACGCGAACGGATCAACTGCGTTGCCCTTGCTTTTGGACATCTTCTCGCCCTTCTCATCCAGCACTAAGCCGTTCACAACCACGTTGCGGTACGCAACGTCGTCCATAACGAGCGCTGCAATAGCGTGAAGTGTGTAGAACCAGCCTCTTGTTTGGTCAACTCCTTCCGCAATGAAATCACCGGGGAAGTTGCGCTCAAATACTTCCTTGTTCTCAAAAGGATAGTGCCACTGTGCAAATGGCATAGCCCCAGAATCAAACCAGACGTCAATGAGGTCTTCTACCCGGCGCATGGTACCACCATCTGGAGCCGACCAGGTCAGTTCATCGACAAATGGACGATGTAAGTCGACATCTTCATCATTCTCGGGTAACTGGCCCGGGCACTTCTCCCTCAACTGGGCAATCGAACCGATTACTTCAATGTATTCAGATTCTGGAGCATCTGATTGCCAAATTGGAAGCGGCGTACCCCAGTATCTACGACGGCTTAGCGCCCAGTCCACATTGTTCTTTAACCAGTCTCCAAAACGCCCTGTACCAATACCGGCGGGCTGCCAATTGATGGTATCATTAAGCTCCATCAATCGGTCCTTGATTGCAGTGGTTCGGACAAACCAGCTGTCAACAGGATAACTCATGAGGGGTGTTCCTTTACGCCAATCATGAGGGTAATTGTGGAGATACGTCTCGTGCCGATACATCAGTCCGCGGTCTCGCAAATCTCGTGAAACCACTTTATCAGCATCCTTGAACCACATCCCAGCAACAAGTCCGAACTCTTCTCGGAAACAGCCATCGGGCTCAACGGCATTTAACATTGGCAGGCCTGTCTTTTGGGCTGTCTCGAAGTCTTCTGCACCAAACGCAGGTGCGGTATGAACCAATCCCGTTCCGTCTTCTGTGGAGACGTAATCTGCGGGAACGATGCGCCATGCATTTTCGGTGCCTTCCGTTCCGACAAAGAAATCATACAGAGGCTCGTACATCCGTCCAACGAGGTCTGAGCCGACATACTCTTCAACAACCTCATACTCCTCTTTAATCACAGAGAGCCGGGCTTTAGCCAGAATCAAGTCGTGCTCGCCGATGTCATCTGTCGTCAATCGTATTCTGACATAGTCGATCTTTGGACCTACCGCGACGGCAACGTTAGATACTGTTGTCCAAGGTGTTGTTGTCCATGCGAGATAGTACAGATTGGCGTCTTCGGAGGAACGAAACCGAGTGTAAATACTCGGGTCCTGGACCTCCTTATACCCAAGACTGACTTCATGCGATGAGAGTACTGTACCGGAACCAGGGCTATACCACTGAATTTTAAATCCTTTATAGAGATACCCCTTCCGATGCATCTCACTGAGAAGCCACCATACGCTCTCTATATAGCTTGATTTAAACGTGATATATGGATCATCAAGATCGACCCAGTACCCCATGCGGGTAGTCAATTGATCCCATAGGCCTTTATACCTGAGAACGCTCTCGCGACAGGCAGCATTGTACTCAGCAATGCCATATTCCTCTACCTGGTGCCGGCCCTCCAAGCCCAATTCTTTCTCAATTTCGATCTCTACAGGCAACCCATGTGTATCCCAGCCAGCTTTGCGTTCAACTTGGAATCCTTCCATGGTTTTGAACCGACAGAAGATATCCTTAATGGTCCGGGCCATCACATGGTGGATCCCTGGTTTGCCGTTAGCCGTTGGGGGGCCTTCAAAAAAGGTGAACGTCTCTGCCCCTTCGTGCTGCCGAATACTTTTGCCGAAAATATCTTCCTTTTCCCAAAAGGATAAGACGTCCCTTTCGAGCTTATCGGCGTTGATTTCTTTGAATTCGTTGAAGGCCATACGGCTACCAAATAGGGCTTTAGTACAGAAAACGGAAGATAGCGACTATCGTGATCAAGACTGAGACTGATTGCGCCTTGAACTCATACAAAAAGCCGAATTACGACTTTCCTCAAATTCGCGGAAGCAACGCCTTAAGCATCTTAGATAAAGGGTCACTAGCACGTGCTGCTGCGGCTAGGACATCTTCAATTGAAATTGGCTGCAATGTATCGGGAAAGCATTCATCGGTAATGACTGAAAATGCTACAACCTGAACACCCATATGGTTGGCCACTATCACTTCTGGGACCGTACTCATTCCGACAACATCAGCCCCCATCTTGTGAAGCATGCGGTATTCTGCCCGTGTCTCCAAGTTTGGTCCAACGACAGAGATATAGACTCCTTCGTGCAGCTTGATGTCCAATTCCGTGGCTACTGCTCTTGCTTTCGCTCGCAGGTCGGCGGGATATGGATCGCTCATGTCTGGGAAACGAGGGCCCCAAGAGTCTTCGTTAGGCCCTTCAAGCGGATTGTGGCCCGTCAGGTTAATGTGATCCTCAATAAGCATGATATCACCCGAACGAAAGGCTGGATTCATGCCTCCGCTGGCATTGGACACAATTAAGGTCTTAATCCCACACGCTGCCAATGCACGTATCGGCAGCGTTACCTCTTTAGAGGAATAGCCCTCATAAATATGAGCTCTACCCTGCATGGCGACGATCTTTCGCCCAGCGAGTGTACCCAAAAGAAGTGTTCCTGCGTGGGACTGTACTGTTGACTCAGGGAAACCAGGTATATCACTGTATGACAACTCCTTCTCAACCGTAATGGCCTTCGAAAGACCATCTAAGCCTGTCCCCAAGATCACTCCTACGTCTGGAACAGATCCAAAAGAGTCAGCGATAGCCGCTGCAGCTGCTGCTACTTTTTCATAATACGTCGACGACGATTGCATCAATTTCCTGCCCCATCCTGCTCCTCATCCAGTCCTTTTAGGATTTCGTGGATCTTTTTGATCTCCTCATCGGCAGATTCATCTCCTACCATGCGCTTCTCCGCGTCATGGTCTTCTTCAGAGGTCTCATCATCCGCAGGCTCAACGGACTCAAAAACCGGAGTTACGCGCCAAGACGGTGACCCCTCCTTGTGTGATGATTCTTCGTCATCGGACTCGTCGTCATCGTCGTACTCCAGATCGTCGTCGTCATCATCATCGTCTTCCCACTCTTCATCATCCTCATCTGAGGAGTCGTCATCATCATCGTACTCAAGGTCGTCGTCTGCATCGTCGTCGTCTATATCCTCGTCTTCATCCCAGTTATCTTGAGGTGTTTCTGAAGACTCACCTTCTTCTTGTGGTTGAGGATCTTGCCATCCGGCGAAAATATCATCTAAATCGATCGATTCATCACTCTCAGCTGCATCTTCGCCTGCCTTTTCATCGCGAATCAGTTCGATTTCTCGATGCGGGGATGCTCCAGCTAATGTTCTATCAGATGTATCTGATTCGAAATGACGCAACATTTCCATTTCGGAAACCAGAAATGAGCGCAGTTTGGCCACAATCTCCTGCTGGCGAACCGAATACCTTGCTGTTTCTCGCTTGATCTCCAGTCTACTTGAATCAGCTTCCCTCTGCATCTCAACAATTCTGTTCTCTGCTTCTTCAAGCATTGCAGCCGCTTTTCGCTCTGCCGACTCAATTGTCTGGCGAGAACTTGTTCTGGCTGTTTGGAGAGCCACCTCCAGTGCCTCCTCAACTTTCATATAGTGCTCAAGCGTCAGTTGCTGTTCCTGGATCTTGTCATTGTTTCGACGAAGATCATCAACCATTTCCTGCCATTCTGTGGCAACCACCTGAAGAAACGAGTCTACCTCCTCGGCATCATACCCACGGAATGTCCGGGCGAATTCCTGTTTGCGGATGTCCAGTGCAGAAATTTTCATGGCATACAGATTGGATAGCGGACTGAACTACCGGGAGACCCCGGCCTCTTCTATTTGACATACTAAGATACAGAAATCATAGCGTATCCCGTAGCGCACAACCTCCTTCCTTTGCTAGCGTGTACCGAAGATTGCACTGCCGACTCGTACATGGGTCGCCCCCTCTTCGATCGCTACCTCGTAATCGGAACTCATGCCCATCGAAAGCTGGCAAACACCATCTAACAAACGATCAGAGATGCTTTCACCCAGTCGGCGCAGTAAAACTAGTTCAGGGCGAGCTTTTTCAGCATCACTAACGGGTGCCGCTAGAGTCATGAGACCCGTAGGTATGACTCTATCACAAGCAGAAATTGCGTCCAAAAACCTACCAAGATCATCTGGTTCAATACCGAATTTGGATGTTTCACCAGAGACATTGACCTGAATTAAACATTTCAAGCTGGTATCCTCGGCCTCGAGACGAGCCTGAAGGGCTTGTGCAAGCCTAGTACTGTCAAGAGCGTGAAACAGCGAAGCGCGCCCAATAATGTCTTTGACTTTATTGCGTTGCAAATGCCCAATGTGATGCCAAACAATCGGGTGCTCTACCGTACCTGAACCCAATTCATCAACCTTCGAAATCAGCTCTTGGACCTTGTTTTCTCCAAAGTCAACTTGCCCTGCACGGCTGGCTGCAACGATATCCGATGATGGAAATGTCTTTGAAACCGCTATCAGCGTGACGTCATCCGCGTTTCGACCTGACCGAGCGGCTGCGTTGGAGATCGACTGCCGCATGGCAGCCAGTCTGTCTTCGAGAGTCATATCGAAAAAGGGAATATCACGTTTCTGAACGAAGTACTTCGAGAGCGGAACGGTCATACACACCCCGGGAATTGAAGTGCCCGATGATCAAGGTTAGCCCGATGACCACTCCCATGATTGTAAGAATAGCTCCTGGTGCAAGAATCAACTCAGTTGCGAAAACGAATCGAGCAATGCACCATCCGGCAATCACGGACAAAAGCACGCCTGTTGCGGAAGAAACTAGGCCCAGCACCAGATACTCAACGGACATAATCCTAAGAACCGTTTTACGAGACGCTCCTAGCGTCTTAAGAAGAACAGATTCTTCAATCCGTTGGAAACGACTAATCAGGACGGCACCTGCAAGTACGATCAAGCCTGTTGAAATGGAAAAGAGGGCCATGAACCGTGCAACGAATCCAATTCGAGAGAAAATGGCGTCAAACACAGAAAGGACCAGTGAGATGTCGATCGATGAAACGTTGGGTTGGCTACGGATTACTGCACCTTGGACAAGGGCGGAGGCCTCTTCAGAGTCTGCTCGCGTCATAACGACGTGCGTTGCAGGTGCATTGTCCAGAGTACCATCCGGGAATACCACAAAGAAATTGGTCTGCATGCGACGCCAATCCACTTCTCTAAGGCTAGCTACCTCAGTCTCTACCGGAATGCCTTGAATATCGAATACAATCTGGTCACCAATCATGACCTCCAGTTCCGAAGCAACCCCCACCTCTACAGAAACTGGGATAGGTCCGCTACCAGAGTGTGCACCAACAAATTCGCCTTCTAGAAGCGTTTCTGAATCTGTAAGACGGTCTCGATAGGTAGAGCGATATTCTCGTCGGT
>Ga0055584_100001545_pt1 | contig 22572 bp, 19 predicted proteins | sample OSDHelmetaG_FD_58716 | JGI IMG/M metagenome (GOLD analysis project Ga0055584, IMG submission 58716) | Pelagic marine sediment microbial communities from the LTER site Helgoland, North Sea, for post-phytoplankton bloom and carbon turnover... | ecosystem: Environmental > Aquatic > Marine >...
TTGACACATTGCAAGTTCAACTGATAATGGCCGATGCTCAAACGGAGTGGCAACAGGTCCTTCTTCAAATTGAAAATCTGTTACACGAATTGTTCTACCACCAGCATTCAAAAAAGAAAAGTCAACTTCAACACCATTTACAGCATCTGCTGGTAAAGTTACTTGTTCTGAAAAAGAAACATATTCACCGCTTGTCAGGTCAGAAGAAAAGTCTACTTTGCTTCCATAACTTACATTTGTTGATGCTGCTGAGTATACATTCGTGTTAAAAGTTACTCCTGTCGCATCATCAATATAGACCTTACCGCTGATTATGACTGTTTGATTCGCAAGTTTTCGACAGTTAACATTTTCAATTTTTTGACCAATGATTTGATTTACTGTTCCTGAATCGGGTATAACTTCAAGAGCCTTTCCTGTTGGTGTATCAACTTGTGAATACGAACATCCAGCAGCAACACAATAAACATACCATCGATCTGTTGTATAGGTAAAGGTGCCTGCTATTGCTGTTCCATTTCCACGCTGATTTATCTGCATGTCACCATTGATAATCTTATTCCGAAATGATTCTAATCGTGGAGGAATTTGATTGACTGAAGCTTCGACTAAATCAACAGATGAATTCAAGCTTGTGATATCTGCTTCAATAGAGTCAATTTGATTTTGAATAGGAGATAGGTCAACACCTTCAATTGTTCCATCACTATGAATGACAGTGCTACCATCAGATTTCTTAAGACTTGCTCCATCTAACAGACGATAAGAACCATCTTCTTCAACAATGGATTCAAGACCTTTGCGAATAGGAAGTTCTGCGCTGACAAATGAAACTGATCTTTTATTACCTACGTATCCGCTCATAATTCAAGAACCGTGAGAGTGCAATCAATTGTATTATCGGTAGAAGCATATACACGAACAACTTCATTTTCACCGATTGCGAGTTTACCATCAAGAACACCAAGTGTAGAACCTACAGGAATAGGAGCATTACGAATGATATATGTTCCATCAATTTCAACATCAGCAGTTGCTGTTTCATTTGCTTTGTTTGCTAAGATAAGTCCGATTGCTAATCCTGTTTTGCCCGCAGGTGTTGTATAAACTGTGATACCAGATGTCGTAGCTGTCTGCGCTTGTCTTTTAAATTGAGCCATTGATTATCCCAAAGCGATTGCAAAAATGATTGAGTTAAGTGTGTCTTCATCATCAAAGTAGAAGCCACCATTTCCATCTGTTTTCAGAACTTGTCCGTTTTGACCATCTGTAATATTTAGATCCATCAAAGTCTGAACTTCTTTTGCAGAATTGTTTGTAAAGAAAAATGTTCCATCTCCACTTGCTGTCAGAACTTGATTGGCGGTTGCCATTGAATTCAGGTCTGTCAAGCTTGACATTGTGAGTGCGGGTGGTGAGGTGAATGTGAAAGTTCCACCACCATTTGTTGTGAGAACAGCACCATCAACACCATCAACAATACTTAGGTCAAGTAAAGTGTTGACTTCTCTTGCCGCATTGTTCGCAAAAAAGAAAGTACCATCACCATTTGCTGTCAGAACTTGGTCAGTTAAAGCTGTTGAAGACAAATCACTTAGATTTGTTAACTTCAACAATGGTGTGACCATATTTTCAATGTCATCAGAACTTGAATTTGCGCCAAAGTCTACATCATCTAAGACTAATCTTTGATCCTCAATTTGATAGCTTACATTGATGCGGTTTGCTAAACGAGCAAAATGTCTGGCTTTACTTGACATGATTTTATTCTTTCTTTATTATGCTGGTTCTACAGGCCAATGTTCAAATACAAGTTCATTGTCTGAATTCAAAGTCGGTTCAGGTAATTCACCTGATTCAACTTTTTGTGGTACATTTTTAAGTTGTTTGCGATATTCAATCCATTCGGCTTGATCTGTTCCTATATAATCGAGTAACATTCTCCAATCACTCATTGATAGAAGACGATTTCTTTCATAGCGAAGTGATTCCATTGCTGTAGGTGTTTCAATTTCGGGTAAATTTTCATCTATTTTTTCAACTATTATATCTGACACAACCCAAGAATTATTTTCAAATATACATACTTGAGTTGATCCATCAAAAGCAGGAGGTGGTTCAGATGTTGTATCTGATGGAATTAAAAACTCACCTTCTCGTATCGGATGAGGTTGACACTGATAAGAATGTCCTGAGTGTATGTTATAAACAATCATCTTTCCTTAGTATTTGATACAATATAAAACAGAAATATTTCTTGGTCTATTTTCTGAAGCAGTGTTACCATTTTCAGGATCAGTTGAATTATAATGATGTCCAAATGAACCAAATCGCCTTGAGCCACCCCAGTAGTTGTAATTATTATCAAGGGAACTTGATGTTGTATATGCCCTATGTGTGTGTGGTCCAACAGCATGGTCTTGAAAAGAACCAAATCTTCTACTACCATCAACACCACGGTTGACATCCCAACCTCTCAAAAACTCACCACGAAAATCAGGAATACGGAATGTTGTAGTATCTGAGCCAAAACCCCAAGGTAATAAATTAATTTCAACATCAGGATTTGATTCAGTAGCTTCCGCAGATAAAGTATATTCTGTTGGTGAGTTAACTGTAGAAACTGTAGTTCCTTCTGGTATACCAATACCACGTATGGATATACCACCATAAACTTGTAAGGTACTGATAAAAGAGTTTATAGTGATTATATTTGATCCTGATACTACATTTGCTGTACCACGAATACAAAGTGCATCGTATAGCATTGGAAAATCTGTCATTTTTAAATTGTCTGAGCCGTCACAAACTAACCAACCACCAGGAGCATTTGGCATTGCAAAAGATCCAATCTGACCAGCAGGTGTTGTTCCTGCATGAACAAAATAACATTGACCAGTAGAATCAATATGAAGAACTTCTCCACCATCATGTGTTGGATTTACATCTGCCAACTCCGTTAGTTTTGTAGCATCACGATGAACACGATATCCTGGTTGAATAATTTCAACTTCAATTCGGTCATCTTCACTAACATCTCCCTTAAAAATTATTCTTGAAAAAAGAAAATTGATTTCATAATCAACATCACGAACTAAACGAACACCATTATAAAATACATTGAAGCGGTCTTCTGTTGAAATGCTCGAGACAAGTTCAACATAATCTAATGTTCCATCTAAAACAAAGCTTTCTTTTTTATATGAATTTCTTGCGATGTCTGTAATCTCAATAGAACCAACACATTCAATTACATCGTTTGCTGTGGGTGTATTCACAAATGTAATATAGAAACCATTTGGATCAAGATTATAATCAACTGTTTCAACTTGTTTTAAACCGTTTTTAAAAACCATTACATTATCTTGATCGTATCGAGCATCAAAAGATTTATTGATACCATCCGCAGTATGAGTTTTACGGTCTGCGATTTTTTCTGGACCCAGTGCTGGTGGTTGTTGAGCGCCAATAAATGGCATGATTAGCTCCTATCAAGTCTCAAGAGATTTACTAATTTCTTCATTTACTTGTTTTGCTGGCTTGACCCATCCTCGGTCAAATGCTTCAAAAACAATTTCTTCTTTTGATGCTGGTGTTGATTCTCCAGCAGCAATAAATTTTTCAACAGCAATTTTTACAATTTCATCAATTGCTATACGACAACGATTGTGAACAGCATTTGAAACCCAAGCTTGCTGATCTACAGCAGCATAAGAAAGAGCCATGTCTTCTGTTTCGGTAAGTTCGACTGAATATTTCATAATAGATATCCAAAAAAGTTAAATGTTCTTGAGTTTTCCCTAGGACGACCTCTATATGTTAAGTTTACTTGATCATTTTCTTCTAATTGTCCAATATAAGTTGTGCTTACAGTATCATTTCCTGCTTCAACTTTTTGTGATAATGACTTAATCGATTTGTTGACTTCGATTGCTACCCACTGATGAATTGATGTTGTATTTTGTAGAAAGCTTCCTTCCGCATGAAAACAATAAACACCGGAAAAAGGTACGGTAAAATAACCTTGACGATGCATTGTTATTTCACCATCTTGTGGCCAATCAGATGAACTTTGATAAGGTAGATTATTTGAATCATTCCCTACAATGTTAATCAACAGATCAAAATGATTACCTTGATTCAGATATATAGACGCAACTCTACCAACTCTTCCGCTTACATGTTCTACTTGGTCATCAAGCGCAATCGTTGAATGAAAAATTGGACGATTCGGATTTGTTCCCTGAATCGGAATATTATTTTTTACGTCATTGACAATATGCTGACCAATTGTAAAATTCTTTGAAATCATGATTGCTCTACAAGACTAAGAATAGCATCAAAAGAATTTGCGATTGTTGAGGCTACTTGAATTTGGTCGCCTTCATTGAGAACCATTTTATTTCCTTGCATAATCTCAAGAGATGAACCTGAATTCACAACAACATCTTTTAGATAATGAACTGTTTGAGAAGCATCACTATCTATAACTTTGACTGAAACTGAAATCAATTCGTTATGAAGATTCGCAATTGTAAACCCAATCACAATTGTAGTATTGCTTGCTGGTACTGTATAAATGGTAGCATCTGCCGCTGGTGTGTTATAATCTACACCACCATTATATGTTTTTGATAAAAGTGTATTAGCCATTAATCAACCAAATATAATTGCGTTTATAAATGCGTCATCTGCCAGAATTGCCATTTTTTCTGCGAGTTCAGCATCTGGTCTATTTTGTAATTGTGTATAATCAATTACCTTGAATTCAAATGTTCCATCATTATTTGCACTTAGATAAGTGTTCGCTGAACCATCACTAATATTTATGTCTGTTAGTGTTGCTGGAATGCTTGGTGTTCCCTCAATTAGATTATACTGTAAATTCGCAAAGAAGAAATCACCATTTCCATTCGTTGTGAGAAACGAATTCGCAACGACGTTATTCTCAACACCAATGTCAAATAAATCTGCTGGTATAGAGGGCTTGTTTAGAATGTCAGCATACTCAACTGTTCCTCCCATTGGACGAAACTCAAACGTCCCATCACCATTTGCTGTCAATACAAGACCATCTGTTCCATCTGCAATTCCTAATTCAAGAATTGAGCTTGGAATTGTTGAACTGAATGAGAAGTTCCCTGAACCATCTGTTGTTAATACCGTGTTTGCTGAACCATCCGAAATCGAAAGGTCAGTTAATGCGGATGGAATGAATGGTTGGTGAATAACGTTGTTGTAATCGATAGTATTAAATATAAAGTTTCCTTCACCATCAGTTGTCAACACATTATTCGCAGAAGCATCCGCTATTCCTAGGTCAGTGAGTTCTTGAGGTATAGGTCTTGATGTGAAACTGAAGTTACCTCCACCATCTGTGACAAGCACAGCATTTGGTGATCCGTCAGCAATTCCTAGGTCAGTGAGTCTTTGAGGAATTGGACGAACTGTGAATGTGAAGTTACCCGAACCATCCGTGACTAAAACTGAATTTGCTGGGCCATCATCAATTCCTAAGTTGAGAATTGATTGAGGAATTGGCTGAAAAGAAAATCCTCCAGAGCCATTTGTTGTCAGCACATCATTCGCATTTCCATCTGACACACCAAGGTCTGTCAGCACAGTTGGAATAAAAGGAGTGTTATTCAGATGAGCATAGTCAATCGTGCTGAATGTGAAGGTGCCATTTGCATCTGTCGAGAGATATGTGTTTGCGGCGTCCCCGTCTGAGATGTCGTCCAGAGCCGTCAGAACTGTCGGTATCGGTGGTTTATTTGTGAGACTATCATAATCTACTGCAGAAAAGAAAATACCGCCATTTGTGTTTGAGGTGAGATATTCTCCTGTTGCGGTTGCGTCTGAGATTCCCAGGTCTGTCAATGTGCTGGGAATGAACATTCCGCTCAGATATGTATCAATCTCTTTTGTGATGAATCTTTGATTGTCATCATCATAGACAAAGATATCTCCATCAAGAAGTGTTTTGGTGACGGCAAAACGGACCGTTGTGTTGTCTTTGATGACTTCAGCAGAGGTTACATCTCCTTGACCAATGAGACCAGCATCAATGGCAGCATTACTGAAAGAGACATTTTTGAATGTTTCTCCTGTGTATCTTTCTGCTAATCTCTTTGTAACTTCTGCCAGAGATATAATTTTACTGGGCATTGTTAGCTACTGACTTCTAGAATACTTAATGAAACGTCTAAACTGGTTGAAGAATCACATGAAACAAGAATTGAATCATTTGGTTGAAGAACAAGTTTTTGTCCAGAAAACATTTCAAGTGTACTGTGATCTGGAATTGGAATTGCATTCAACAGAGTAACATTTTCATTCACTTCATTATCTGTCGTTGCTGAATTTAAAAGAACCGTTGTTTCAATCGGTCCTGAAACTTTATTTGCTAAGATTAAACCAAGAACAATAGCAGAATCAATTGTTGCTGGAACAGTGTAAAGAGTTTCTGCTGTTGCTGAAACATCAGCTTTTGTTTTGAGCTTGAATGTATTTGCCATAATTTGTTATAAACGGTTGATTGACATTTGACTTCTTTGATAGAACTTACCAAGATATTCACAATAAATTTTATCACCTACATTAAGGTCTTCACAGAAATAAGTTTTATTTTGTTCTGAATCATTGACAAAGATCCAACCTTGATTATATGTTGTGATTGCGCTGGTAATTGAGTTCTGTGTGCATAAACGGAATTCTGCTCCACCCACTGTAGCAGGAGCAAGCATTGCTAGATCCACACGATATGTTCCAGCAAGAGGCACAACATACAAAAATAGAACAGGATCAAAACCATTCAAGTTATCAACTTCAATTTTATCAAATGGAAAATATAACCAAGAAGATGTAGTATTGTCAAATGTTTCATCATCATCATAACCACCAATAGCGGTACAATACACACTGTTTGTGTTTGTTGTAAGCACTGAAGTTACAACTGAAGTTGATGTAATTGTGGATGCTGAAATAGGTGCACTGAATTCAATTTCACCAGAAGAGTTAATATAAATTGATTCAGAACCAATATGAATATTGTTACTTAGATATAGATTCTTAAATGTATTTGTGAGTGAACCTAAATCATAAGTTGCTGTAATGTCAGGAACTAAATTACCAGAAACAGTTCCTTTAATTTGAAAAGTATCAGGCGTTTTCGCAATCCATTCTGTATTTGCAGCATCATAAACAAGATAATCATCATTCACAGCAGAAGCTACATTTACATTCGCAACTTCATCCAAATATAAAGTAATCTTATTGTTAGCTGATGAAATATCTTTGTTTTCAAGAACTTGAGATTCTGTATGATATGTATGAACATTGAAAGATAGATTGACACCATCACCCAATTTACCATATACATTGTCCATCTTCGTCATTAGCATATCTGTATTTGCTACATAAGATGCTAAATTTTGAGAAACATCAAGAATTTGAGAAAGAGTGGTTCCAGACGCAAAGTTAATAGTTAGCCCATTCCCCAAAGCATTATAAATTTCATCAAACATATGATTGATTTTTTCACCACCATCACGGATTGTATCTCCGTTGCTGTCATTAGGAGCCGATCCGATGTTTATAACATGTTTTCCTGGTGTTAATGCCATTTGTTACTTATTGATTAGAAGTTAAAGTCTAGAGTTAATCTTCCCCATTTATTATTTGCTACAGCAATATAAACCGTATCTCCATCAATCACCATATCTCCCATTGTTCCAGGTGCTGTATTTGAAGTAGGAACACTCATACCAGATTGGATCTTCAATGCCTTTATCAACTCATTTTGAATTCCAGTCACTGATTGAGCAGTTGAATTGGCTAGATTTTGAGTAGTTGAGATTGAATTACTTAACTGATTTGCTGTATTCGCAATTGTAGCATTGAGTTGATTTGATGTATCTATCAATGCTGTATTAATACTTGTGACTGCAGGATCTTCTGATTTCTTATAAGTCTCGAACCAAGCATCATCAGAATGATAATATATTAAGGCAGCATCTGCTCCAGAACCTATTTGAGTATTTGCTGTAGTAAAGAGATTCACATAGGTATTTGCAAACGCATAGACCGCATATGGTTTTTCAGTTGATGACCAATTATAATATTCATCATTCGAATTACCCACTTTATATGTGTAAATTCCAGGCTGCGCTAAAAGTGAAATCTTCAACTTGATACATTTTGACATATCTGCGATGAAGGTTTCTGGATTACGAACTTTGAAAGTTACATTACCAAAAGCATCAACTACAATACCTTCTGTTCGGTCCCCTGCTTTATGAAGAACGGCGCCTGTAACTTCAAATTCATATTTGTCTTTTGTAAGATGTTTATATTCTTTGAAAGGTTTATTTTGATCAATTCCAGTTTGAGAGTCATATAAACGAGCAGTAAGAACATAACGGTCATCAAAATCAACAATAGGTGTTCCAAGTTTTTTGAAAGGATATTTATTCAGGTCAATTGAAGCCATTCCCTCAAGAACCATCCATTTTTCAACTCGTTCATGACGAATTGATGCATCATACTTATGCGTTACCGCTTTTTCATAAGATACTCTTTGAGCAGTATAATATTGCAAATGCGGCATTGGAATTACTGTTGTTCCAGCACCTAAAGTATCAACTTCTAATCTACCCGATCCATAGAACATGTTTTGCCAAAATACTTTTTCATGATGTGAATTTGAGTTTAGTTGATGATCACTCCATGGCATTTCTGATAGAAACTCATAATCACAAGCAAACTTCAAGTTATATGAAGACTTATTCGGTAAATCATGTTGAACTAAAACTTGATGATATAAATTATTATATGTGTAGAGCATATGATTTGAAAGAGGACGAGAACGAGATGTTCTTTCTAATACCGATCCTTGGTTAAAGCCATCTGTAAAACGGAATTCAGTTAAAAATCCAGGTGAATTATAAGCAGATTGTCCATCTGAATCTTTAACTAAATTATATGAGTCCGTTTGATTCTCCATCGCATATAAGCGATAGTAGAATGTATCATTGCCCTCCTTTTCAATTGAATGAATTATTATAAGTGGCTTAGAATCAGCAGCATCCCACTTCCAATTAGCCCCAGCAAATGTTGGAGTATAAGCAGTGTTTAGATTTGTTTGCTCAAAGTTTAAACTGTCTGTAAATGCCACACCATTAATCACAAATTTTTGTAAAGCGTTTCCTAGGGTGAAACCAAAAATTGGTGTTGTATTTGCATCACCAGAAGCAAGTTCATATTTCGATGAACCACTGACTATTTGATCTAATTCATCACTTGCTTCAGTAAATTTCCAGCTGCTATCAATATAACTCTTGACCCAATTATTTTCAACTTCTGAAGGAACTATGTCCAATGTTACATACTCATTTACTGAACCATCATTACGATAAGCAGTATATTTCACATTGTATGGAGTATTACCCCAGTATTTGAATAAATTTGTGGTTGATGTAGTTTCTAATATAGGAGGAACACCAGGGGTTACACGAATCAAATAGTCACTTACTTGTTCTGAAATATGAGTTGATTTTGGATTCCAGAATTTATATGTAAGTTTAAATAATCCGTCTTGATTTGATTGTACTCCTAAGTCTCTCAATGTAATATCGAGCATTTGACTAGAAGTATCTCCTCCAGAAGCATCTGCTGTTTTGGTTGAAGAACCACTCAATTCAGCATTTGGTTCAACAGACCAACCTGGATGAGCAACAGGTGATGATACTTCTAATATAGGAAATTCTTTATGAACTGTAACTTGCTGTTTCAAGTCGCAGAATAAACTATAGTTATAATTATCATTCCATGGTTTGTCACGTGCTGCCCAAGAATCATCATAACCATCTCCGCTTACAAGAGGAGTGTCATGTTCATTATCGTCATCGCCAGGATGTCCACAGTAGAGAGTGATTTTATTACCAATCTTACCGCTCCAATCTGTATTCCCTACAGACCATTGAGGAAAATAAGAATTTTTATTGTCAGGAATCATTTTTGAAATGCTTTCAACTGTTGCGACTGTAAGAGAGCCACCTTTTGTTGAAAGTTTTGTTCCACCAATATTCAAAGAATCAGCACTAATATACAAATCACGGAAACGATTTTCAGGACTTCCTAAATCATAAGCTATATTTTGTGTAGGAATAAAATGACCATCAATATAGGTCGGTGAACCTTCCTTACCAAGAGTTTTATTTTCAAGATTTTGTTCACCTTCTGCTGTAAGAACATCACCTTTCTTTGTTGGGTCAAATTTAGTGATTGAGAGTTCAAGAGAAGCTTTCTTTGGATCAAACCATAGATGAGGTCTTCTCGCCAAATATCCTTGTTTATAATTATTATAAATGTCAGGATTTAATAAACTCAAGCAACGGCTGTTTACAACTACAAAAGTATTTGAACCAACTTGGTCGGGATAATTAGCAGAAACACTTTTTGTGGCATCAAAAACTGATCCTGCTGGTTTCAGATTATATTCAACACGGTCTTGACGATTGATTGTCAATGTAAGACTAAGTTCTTTACTTTGGTCTTCATAAGCTTTTTTTACAAAGTCTATGGCTTTGCTATCAGAACGAGTACCTTTGATTAATTTGATTCGGTTTTTACTTGTGAATTGAAAATAATTTGAATGTTCTACTGGCTTGTCTTTTGTAAGTGGATGATAAACATTTACAAGAGCTTCTTCACTCTGACTTATTTTGTAATATTCAACCCAAACTGCTGACCTTGTAACACCACCATCATCAACCCAAGTACCATTATTATTTTCTGCACGAATAAGTTTGAGATAATCTGAGTATTGTTTACCATCAACTTTTGAACCATCTGATTTTAATAATTGGTTATATACCCAGAAGTTACCTGTTCTCTTATTCGCTGTATCTAAGCCCTCTGTGAAAAAATCTCCACCAGAATAAATTTCTCTGTCAATATTATCTTTAAATCCACTGCGTCTTGGTACTTCAAGAATTTCTCCAGTGTCAGGCCTTCGCATATACAATATTGGTTGATGTTGAGCATTTATTTCAAAATAGCCTTCATCACTAGGGTCTAAACCATCAAGTACATCTGGCCATCCATGCGTAAACTGTACGATACTTATTTCTGGATCTGAAGAGTTTTGAAATTGATAATGTTCTTCTGGACGAAAATGATTCATACTGTCGATTTCTGCTATAAGCCGATTTGGTCCATCAGATAGTTTAACTTTTAAAGTAGCATAATAACCTTTACGAAGACCAATATAGCGATGCTCAGGATTTCTTAGATTCGCCTCAACAACACCGTTAATACGATTACCGGGTTGTTTTACAAATTCAATTTCATCGTGAGAAGCAATTACAGCCTCACTTGTCGCAGAAAGAAGTCGATCAGCTACTACATCAATTTCATTATGTAGAGTAGTTGGTCCTTGAGCAACATTAATTTTTAAGTTAATATCATATTCAGGTTCAATAGTTGTTTTCATGTTGAGAACATCAACAATGACTCCTGGTAAATCATCATTGAATGTAAGTTGTCTTGGGTGAGTGCTTACAAATTTATCTGTTGTGAAATAAACTTCGGTGTTTGCTTCAAAGGGAGCGAGAGGTGCGCTAAATTTAATTTGACCATTCTCATCTGAAATCTTTTGTGTTCCAAAATGAATTGAACTTCCACTAATATAAAGGTCTCGGAATCTTTTTGAAGGTGAACCCAAATCATAAACAACATCAGTATCTGGAATTAAAGATCCTGTAATTATATTATCTGTTGCTACTTGTTTGATTTCAAAAGCGAAACTTGTTCCTGTGCTATAGTCAGTAGCAGCATCACCAATCAATCTAATTGTTTTATAACCAGTAATTTGAAACCCTGAAATACCTGGTTCTGTTTTTCGATGATCTGGTACTGGACCATAAGTTACAACCTCACCAGTAGGTTTTGTAATTTTTACTTGTGATTCAATACCAGGTTGAAATCCAGGGTAATTGTCAATGAAGTTTGTGGCTGTATCTTCAGCATCTGTGAAAAGAGATGTGTCCAAACCGGGTAGATGTTCTTTACTCACACCTGCTATGTCTGATGTTTCGTATGAACCTAAAGGGTCAAAATGCCAATTTCCATTTGCTGTTCCGATTGGAGTTTCTGAATACGAGAACAAGTTAATATCACTTGTATCAACAACAACATCACTTTCTTCTAATTCTTCTGCTGAAACTTCAGGTTCTGCTGGAACAAATTCTTTTGTAATTGTAAGAACAACTTGAGAGGCATTTGCTATTTCTTCAGCAACACCATCAACTAAAGGTTCACGGTTATAAACTGTCAATGTACCATACGAACCAAAAGACATTAAATCTTCAGCAAATTTATTTGTATCTTTTGGAGGATTGCTAATATAATCATGGTCACTTTTAAGTGTAGAGAATGTTTTTGCTACGCCATTTGAAACATAACTAAGTGTGAACTTTACACCTTCCAAAGGTTGTACAGGATTTCTTGTGTTGATATTCAATCCTGGGAAAGAACGCTCTGTCATATCACTAAAAGGATTGACTACATCAGGTAAAGTTCCTACAGCAGTCACTGAGATACTATTCGCATAAACACCATTACCCATGACATGTGGATTGATTACACAATCATAAACACCTAAGACATTCTTTTGCTCAATACCATTTGGTCCAGCAGAGATAGATATGTTACCAAGATGTAATGTGTTATTCGAAAGGTATAGATCACGAAAGCGATGTGTTGAAGAACCCAAATCCCAAGTGACATTTGCGTCAGGAACTAAGTGACCTGTTACACGACCATCAACTTCATGAGTGACAGGCACCCATTTTACACCGTTGAACTGAAGATACTGTTCATTTGTTGGCGCATTTGTTGTGAGGTCAACATCAACTAGTGAATCTAAGTCCATGGAACTGGCATCAAAGGTGATGGTTGTACCGTCAGTACTTAACGCATTATAAATCTCATTAAAGTTGTCATTGATTTTTTGACCACCCAACCGTAAGGTATCACCAGTATTATCGTTAGCGGCTACTCCGAGACCTAATGTTTGTTTTGGCATGTCTTGTCTATAGAATGATGTTAAAAATTATCCAAGAGCAATAGCTAAGGCTGTTGCGTCTTGTGATGCTGTTCCTGTTAATTTATTTGATAGAGAACTTAAATCAACTGTTATTTGATTACCTGTTACTGTTTCAAGAGTCAATTTATTTGTATTTACATCAAAAGAAGCTTGATCAATAAAAATGTCTTGAGTATCAGTAATTCCTTTAATCTGAGTTTCATTCGGTATTTCAATGACACCATTGTTTGCTTTGAAAACTGTGATACCTGCTAAGTTGAGAACACCTCCAGCCACAATTACTCTCTATAAAAATGTTATGTGGTAAATTTGATATCTTCAGCATCAATGTCGATATCAGCTAAACGAGTTCCGTCAGCAGCAAAATCTGCTGCTACAATATTTTTTATATTGTATAAAATAACCATTAACTGATTATCATCCGGATCAACTTCAACTGAAACGTAAGGAGTTAAACCATCAACACTTCGAAGAGAATTTATACGAAGTTCTTTTATTCTTTGAATGGGCATTCCGCCCAAGTTATAAATCTGTGGCATTATGTAGTTACGATGTTATTTGCAGAAATTTGTTTACCACCTTTTGTAAAAATATCACGAACATTGTGAAGAGTAACACTTTGATCGCTATTTACTGTCATGATATCAATTGTGGCACTTTGATCTTTAATAACATCAACACGAAGTTCTGAAATTGTCGATGTTGGTTTTCCATCAAGATTGAAAATCTGTGGCATTATTCCTCTAAAATATATTTTTCTAAATTTACTACACTTATATCAAATTGTTGTATCGTACCATCAATGAAAAAAAAAGAATTGTTCTTCTTTTCAGTTATATTAAAATTATTCAATGTCTTAGTATTTACGCCTATATTTTTTTCAACAAAGGCTAAATGATTCTTTTCAATAAACTCAACAAAATGATTATAATCTTGAGTTGTTTGTTCAATTTTTGTAGATAGTCCACTCAAAAAAAATATTTCTAAATGATTATTTTCATAAGTAAAATATCTCACATTGTTCATATTATAAAATTGGTCACTTATCTTTACAAACATAATTTATTTTATCATGGAGCTGGTGATGTATCTGGGTAATTAATTGCGTCCGCATCTACTTGCCACACACCCATTCCATATTTAATATACCATGTGCGATAATAACTTTCCCATTCAAGGTGAATTACAGTAGGTACATTATCTTGGATATTATAAATAACACCTCCACCATCTTTACTTGGATCATCAAATTTTCCTTCATAATTCATGAAGTTGTTTTCATCAGCATTGATGAAAACATTTGCTGTTTGAGTTCCGCATACTACCTTTACTTCCATATGTTGATCAGGTGAATACTCTCCACCCATCTCCGGAAGATTGACGTACAAATTATCACAGGTAGTATTCGCATAAAGATTAAGACCTCCACGATTCGCAATCATATCATGTGTTACTGTAAATGTGAAATCATTATCTTGAAGTTCAGTGAAAACATCATTATGAACACCGTAATCTGTAGTAGGTTCCGCATAATTTGAACGAATAAGAGTATCTGTTGCGCCAATTTTAGCATCAATACGGTTATAGTAAGTTCCATCTGTGAGTGATGCTGTATTTGGTACAAGACTATCATTTTCAAGAATAAGAGTTGTTCCGCTATGAGAATGGAAACCTCTTCCACGAATATTCAAAACACGAACAACAGCACCATCATCCAAACCTTCGCTAAATCTCAAAACTTTATATTCGTTTCCATAGTATATTTTTGCTGTTGTCCCATCATCTTGAATTTCTGTTCTAAATCCGGCAGGTGTTGTAAGAATATCATAGTTTAAAGTTGATTGAACAACACCGTCAATTGAAACCATCAAACCAAATTTATCAAATACTTCATTATCTAAATAAAAATATTTTTGTTGGTTTGTTGAAACAAAAAGTTCTTCAAGAGCGGTACTTGAAGATAGGTTTGTTGATGTAGTTGTACGAATAGTTACAATTGTTTCTTCAGGAGGTGCTTCATAGAATTTGAGAATAGTTCCTGAATTTGTGTTTATGAAAATATAAGAATCAAATGGATCCTGAATTACACCACCAACACTCACAATAGCATTATAAGTTGAAATAGGTATTGAAACCGTGTATTCTTCTGTGACACCATCTGCTTCAAATTTTTCAATGTGATTCCAATTACCAATTTTTAAGCTATCTACATATTGCTTATTTGCTACATCATGAGCATGAATAGGCAATGCTGTATTTTTAATTCTACCAAAATTTAAGTCAATACCAAGGTCTTGACCCATAATTACATCAACAGTTGACTTTCCAAAGGACATCTGACCTTTACTATTTGTTGTAAAGGATGAATTGTAGATTGTGAAACCTGTACCTGCTGGAATTTCTGGACTGTTTGGTGTTACGGTAACTGTATCTGTGTCAGAAACAGCCGTAATAATTTTTGTTTGTCCATTATCAAAAACAACCAAGCGGTCAACAAAACTGTTATCTTCGAAAAATGGGGTAACTGTTGTTGTTGCCGCCGCTTCATCAATTTCCAAAGTTCCTTGACACGAAGTCTTTAATACCGCAGTATAAACTACAGAAAGATCATCCGCTTTCTTAACTTTCTCACCTACACGGATAAAGATGTCGTCCTTTGATATATTATTACTAATAAAAGCCATTTGTTTCCCTTTGAAAAGACGAAAATTTTAGTTCGATATTATTTAGAAATTTTACTCTCAAGTTCTTTTATTTTCTTTTGCTGTTCTTGTAGAGCAGACACCAAAACAGGAACTATTTTAGTGTAAGAAATACCTTTAGTTTCATTACTTCCATTTACGATTTCTGGTAAATATTTTTCCATTTCTTCAGCGATAAATCCTAGTTCAGTTTTCCTTGAAGAGTCATTGATACGATTATATGAAACAGGATTCATTTTCATAATCATATCAAGTCCGTTTTGATATGATTCAATATTTTCTTTCAGAAGGATAGATGAGCTTTCATTTAAGGTTGTGCAATTCAGAGTTTGCACAACTGTAACGTCGCCTGAATAAATAGCACTACCGTCTGCTCCATCAAGTTGAATTGTAGGAGATACTGCTCCTGCTGATAATTCTAACTTACCATCAGATGTAAGACCACCTTGAGAGGTTCCGCCAGCATCTAGAGCAAATATACCAACACCTTTTATTTGACCCAATGCTGTCATGTCGAGAGTTGACCTTAGATACTGTGCTTCAACTAATTGATTACAGGTAATATCATCTACAGTAATCTCACCCACACCTGTTATATCTTCTCCATTCATTTCAAGCGAAGTGGTAAAATTATGCCCTGTCATATCAAAAATAGCAGAAGAAGATCCTAAAGAAGCTTGCCCATTCCAAACTAAACCAGTAGTATCTGTAAGAGTAAGTTGATATCCAGATGTCATATCAAATATAAATCCAGCTGAACAGTCAAATCTTGTTTGGCCACCATTTGTATAAAGAAGCATTCTTTTAGTTCCGGCATCATCTTCATTAGAAACAGTGAGTATAGGAAATCCAGAAGTGGTACTACCAAATACTGTTTCTGAATAAAATTGAGCAGTATTTGAAAGTGTATGCTCAAATTCAACATCGCTACCAATAGCAACATTTTGATTAATTAGTGTACCAACCGTAACGCTAAAGTTATTTGAAATGTTAATTGAATTAATACTGGCTGCTGAAGGGTCACCTAGTGTTACTTGTGCTTTATTGTTTATGAAAGAATCTTCAGCGTCTGATATGAAATAGCTATTTGATGATAATTCAAGGAAAGCATCACCGGAACCTATAGTAACTTGATCATCAGTTACATTCATTGCTTGACTTCCAGAAAATTCTAAAGCCAATGATTTAGCACCACGAATAAAGTTAAATCCTAAGGTTGGTGAAGTGCTTACTTCATCACCAATCAAACTAATTTCTGTAGTATTTCTACCAATAGTTAATGATTGACAAGAAATTGATCCTTGTGTAAGAAATCCATCTACGTTAAAAGTTGAAACAATTGTATCACCATAACCATCTCTGTCTACTTCAATACGAACTTGTTGGTCTTGAGTAACTACTTTGTTATTTGCGTAACCAATTACTTGAATATCTGTAGCAAGAATCTGAACTGATTGAATAAGGTCACGAACACTAATCTTTGCTAATGATTTACCGCTACCAAAAGCTTCAGAAGTAATCAACATTTCATCATCATTTGAAACGAGACTACCAATAAGTTTTTCTTGGGATTCAATTACATTGTATGCGCTTTCTCTTTTCATACCAATAATAGGATCTGTTCCATCCATACCTACAACATAACAAACTCCACCCAAATCAGCTCCGGTAATATCAACTCCTTTTAAGTTTTTAAATTCAACAGAATCTGTTTCAAAACTTTTCCATTTAAATTCCTGGTCAGATGGAGTTGCAAAAGTATCAACTGCTAGGTAATAATTTTTACCATCATTTGGAGCAGATTCAATTGGAAAGGAATAACTTGTACCTGAAATATCAGCATTCGTATCAATTTTAAGTTTTGAACCTGAATCAGTTGTTACTACTGTATTTTTTAGTTCACTTGTACCATTGACAACTAAGTCACCAGAAGATTCAACTTGAGAAAAAGTTGATTTTGTTGTGTCAAAATTTGAAATAACACTATCAGCGTACTCAAGAATTTTACTTGGCATTTTTTTATCCTACTAATTAAGATTTTGTTTTACGAACTCTTTTTTTAGGGAGTTGAGACTTTAGTTCATTAATTTGTTCTTGCTGTTGCTTAACTGCCTCAACTAATAAGGCTACTACTTTGCTATATTTAACACCCTCTACTTTATCAGGAGAAGATGAAGAAACTAAGAAAGGTGTGACCTTCATCACTTCTTCAGCAATCAGTCCGTATTCTCTATCTGGTTTTGATTTATCTTTCCAGTTAAATTCAACACCATTTAGTTTTGTAACTTTATCAAGAGCAGAATCAATAGGCTTTATATTTTCTTTAAGTGCTATTGATGAAGTTTCAGTAATGGATCCAGCAAAGACTGAACCTTGAACACCTAAACCACCCGCTACAACTAAAGCACCGGAACTGGTTCCTGTAGATTTTGTTGTGCTTGTCACATCTAATTGACCAGAAACTTTCAAGTTAGGTAAACCAGCTAGTAATTCGGTTCTTTGAACAGCATCAATTTGTGTTACACCAAGTTTTCTTCCTTGCTTAACTACAACTACACATGTTTGTCCATCGCTGCGATTTGATCCAAAATCAAGTACATTCGTAACATTAGGAGAGGCGCCTGAACTCGTTAAATCGTAGTCTGCTTTTGTTACACGAAGACCGTTAATATATACATCTATTTCTTGTCTTTGCCATGCAGTTAGACAATTCATAAAAGTAAATGAATCTCCATAAGTAGGTCCAGTTGCCTGCTGAACAAATTCTGATTCAGTTGTTGTTAAAGATTGCCAAGCTGATTCATCTGCATTCCACATTTCAAGACTATCTGCTAATGCTGGAGCGGTGGGATTTCCGGAGGAATCAAATGTTGTGATTTGAACACTAGCTTCAGCATAACGAAGCATTCCTTTTTTTGGATCATGAGGACGATTTGTCGTGACATCACCAACAGGTATTTTTAAATAACCAGTTGAATTAATATCTAAACCATCAGGATTTATCTGAAGTTCAGAAACTCCTGTAATTTTTGTTCCGGAATAGTCTCTTACACCATCAACATTTATACTGAAAAGACCAGGTCTTAAATCATTTGAATCGATCGAAATTACACCTTCATTTCCAACGGCGTCTATTTTATGGAAAGATTTGATTATTGTATTACTTGATGATGCTCGCATTACTGTATTGCTTTGAGCATAATGATATATTGTATTATCATCATCACCAGTTTTGATTTCAGTATCTTGATCTAAATCAATTACACCACCAAGACCTCTCCAGGTACCTTGTGTGAATCCTTCAAAGAGTTGAACACCTGGGTTATAACGAATAAGACCGTCAGAACCGCCACCAGCAAGAGCATCTGCTGGTAGAAGAAGACCATTTTTAGTTCCTCTAAAGTCAGCAATACTTCCATCCAAAGTCATTACAGGATTGTGATTCTTTGTAACTTTGAATGCTCTTGGATTTTCAAAGGTAGCTTCTTTAGTATCAGTAGTTAATTCAAATGCACTAAGACTTCGATCTTTTGCTGAAGAAACTTCAATTCTACCGACATGATCATTAGTTACTGTAGTCGATTGATAACTGTACACACCTGCTGTAAGAGGTGTAAAAATGACGTTTGCATTTACAGGTGATAAGGTAGCATAGTCTAACGCAAAGGATGCGTAATCTTTATAAATTTCACCGTCAATTTCATATGTAACACCATCCATATAATCTAACGGGACGGCAGGGACTGTATTGGAAGCTACCCAAAATGCTTCAGTCATACCATTTGTAAGCTTGAGTGTAGAACCGGCATCCATTTTAAAGACATCAGACTCTACACCAGCAAATTTTAAAGTTGTTGCTGAACTTGGAGTAATCTCTTTTTCAAAATAAAGACCCATTGGATATGTTGTTTCAATCTCACCACCCATACCCGTATTATTCGCACTTACTTGAATCTCACCACCAAAATTATTTTTTGTTGGAAGTACTCCTACATGATTATTTGCTGTGTTCCAGTAATAAAAGTTAAATGTATCTGCAAAAGTAAGGTCGGTTGGATTGAAAATTACATTTGCCATCGATCCACTAGTGGCCGCTGCAGCGCTCACTGCTGATTCATAGTTAACTTTGTCAGTATAAGTGTTTACTAAACCCGCACCAGCATCATAAACTTCATATGTAACAGCACCAGCCATAGGATGACCATCAATCAATACATATTCATCATTTGCTCGATACTCAGAATGTCCAGCAACTGTCTCCAACCAGTTAAAAGGTTTTGTCGAAATGTAAACAGGGCTTTTGTCAGCACTGGTAAACAAATCAATTGTAAGCTTAACTGTATCACCAAGAACTACTTTATAATCATAATTTGACAGGTTATTTCTCGAACTATCTGCTACCCCATCAATTAGAATATCTGAAGAAAACTGCCTTGATGATGTAGTAGTAGTTTGACCCTCATAGGAAACAGCAGGAATTGAACCAGCCCAGAGATAATAAGATGTTTCTTGATCTGGTTTAAAAGTAATTTTTACTTTGTCTGTGCTATTGATTGGAGTCTCTAAGAAAGCAGTTTTATAAGCTTCGTATGATTCATAAAAAGTTGAACCAATTTGATAAGTGATTACTGAATTTGCTGTACTGTCATAATTACCAGGATTTGGCTGAAGAACATTCCCTTCCCTTCCAGCACCCGCAGATGTACCAATTGCAAAAGGTACCGCATTTGAGATTGGTTCTGTAGAAACAAACGAATACTCAACTATAAGAGCATCTTTTGTATTGATATTGATATTTCGTACTTCTTGATCAGCTAATTGTAATTCTGTATTGTAGAAATGTTTTTCTGAAAGTGTAGAACTTCCCATAGCACCAATTGTAGCATCTATAGGTCTATCAAAATAGAAATTTCTTCTTTGACCGGCAATATTGAGTTTTAGTACTAAGTTATTATCAGAACCGCTTGTATCATAAGGAAAACGATTACCACTATTGACAAGACGGAAATGAGCATTTGTTTTAAAGATATCAAAACCACCATTTTCAGCAGTGAATGTTGATCCACCCTTGTTCAAAACAATATTATTATCAGTGACAGTCAATGTTTGTGTATTGAATTCTGTTGAATCTCCAAGAACTGATAAGTCACCTGTGATTTCTACATCTTGCTTGAATGTTGTTTTATCTTTTAGAACTTCAATTACTTGAGTATTGTCAAGCGTAAAAGAAACATTTGAAACCAGTGAGCTTGGTGCTCCATTTACTTCAACAAATTCTGAGGCAGTTGCATGACCAGAAGCATTTTTAATAATATTCTTTGCTTCGGCTTTGATTGCTTCGTATGTTGCTTTAGCAGTGAAAAGAACATTATCTTTCTCATACCCTGAATTTGTAAAGTCATCAGCAATAGTATCGATACGAACTGAAGATGTTGACATATCAAGAAAAAAGCTATTTGCTTGAATGTCTTTAATTTGTAAGCTTCCAGCGTTATCGTAACGAACTAACTTATTAGGTCCCCGATTTGCTGTAGAAGCATTAATATCATCAATCAGTTTGTTTGTGGTATCAAGCCAGTTACCAAAAGTTTGACCGGTTACGATTCTTTTAATAAGTGCCATTCGTCTTTCCTAAATTATTTGGATATTAAATGAGATAAAATCTTTTTCACTTCTTCGAGTTCATGCCGAAGAGAATAGAGTTCATTCTCTTGATTTTGCAGTATATTTTTTAGTTTATTTCTTTGACAAATATTAAGTCTATGATTATTTATGTCTTCTTTATTTGTCGCAACAATTGCTTGTGTTAGCCGGTCTCTTTTATAATGATCAGAATACACTTGATAAATCCACTGTGGTTGTGATCGGAGTCGCATTATAAGTTCCAATGGCGTCAACAAGAATTAATTTATAAGTTCTTAAACTATTATCAAGGGCGTCATATTCAAATATCTTTAAATATCTTTTATTTTGTATTATATTTATATTAACTAAATTGTCTGGATAGGCAGTATCTTCTAAACTCAATTCTTTAACACCAACACCATCATCAAAGACATTTGCTTCTACCCAAACCTTTTTCTTACCATCTTCAATCACTGAACGCTTGATTCCTAATGTGCCATAAGGAGGAGCAATCGCAGGTTCACTTACAAAATTAATCTTTCGAAATCGCTTTTCACCTTCCTTTGTTTTTACCCAAACATAAAGTTCATGCTCACCGGCTATGAGAGCAGAAACATCTAAGTTGAAATTAAACAAGTATTCATTAATCGAATTCGTAGTGATTACAGGTGATGCCCAGGTTGTCGGTTCAGAAGAATCATCAACTAGGTAACCATATTGAAATCCAGAAACATCAGTATCATCAATATCAAAACGAACATCAACATTGTTTACAGAACCAATTAGATATGGATCTGAATCAATTTCGAATGTTTTAAATTCAACATCATTTACACGAAGAGAAATACGATAGTTTGGTGAAATCAAACCATTTTCATCTCTCAATCTCAAATACATAATTTTTGAACCATCAATATCATCAGCAGGGATTTTAAAATCTATATCAATTGATCCACTTTTTGTAAGAGGAATTGATTTGAATTGATCAGGATCAATACTGAATCCATAAGCATATGCTTCAATTGGAACTCGAGTGTCTGGTGGTGCTGCAGTCGTAAATGACCAAGTTACTGGTAAAATTAAAGCGTTTCCTGATGTGTCTGTAATACCAGCAGGCGCTGTAACATTAATCGTTGT
>Ga0055584_100001546_pt1 | contig 22572 bp, 15 predicted proteins | sample OSDHelmetaG_FD_58716 | JGI IMG/M metagenome (GOLD analysis project Ga0055584, IMG submission 58716) | Pelagic marine sediment microbial communities from the LTER site Helgoland, North Sea, for post-phytoplankton bloom and carbon turnover... | ecosystem: Environmental > Aquatic > Marine >...
GTCGCTCAAAAGAGAGGTTATTCGACCTGATTCGACTTAATTCGGGATGATTCGACTTTGTCCCAAACCTGATTAGATTTCTCGCTACACGAGCGGAATTGGTACCGCGAGAGGGATTTGCACCCCCAACCTCCGGATTCTGAGACCGGCGCCTCTTGCTAGTTGGGCTACCGCGGCATCACTAAGGAATAAGGATGAAGGCTTAAGGCACCAGATCCGGCGTTCAGCCTTAAGCCTTATACCTTCGTCCTTACAGTTGGTGCTTTGGGCAGGATTTGCACCCGCATCAATCGAATTAAAAGTTCGATGCTCTGCTGGTTGAGCTACCAAAGCGAAAGGGAATGGAGCCGCTGCCAGGTACCGCCCCTGGCCAGCCGGCTTACAAGGCCGGCCACCGCATTGCTGACAGCGACTGAAATGGTGCCCCGGGTCGGACTTGCACCGACACCCCGCGGTTTAAGAGACCGCTGCTCTGCATTGAGCTACCGAGACGTAAAGATTTCGCAGGCCAGGGTATTGCGCCCCACCGATCGGCGTATGAAACCAACCGGGCCACTTGGCCGCCTGCGTGATTTGAAATGGATCCGGTCCGGGGATTTGCACCCCGCCCCCGGTCTTACCAAGACCGTGAACCGCTGCCTGTTCCTGACCGGCGTTCGTTGAACTGATATTGGTGCGATGACTCGGATTTGCACCGAGACCCTCGGTTTGGAAGACCGACATGCTGTCTGTTGAACACCACCATCGCAAAAGTGGAGGCCCGGACAGGACTTGCACCTGCTAAGGCGTGGTTTGCAATCACGCGCCTCGTCTGTTTCGGCATCCGGGCCGGAAGGATTGGGGTGAACGACGGGATTTGCACCCGCACAAGCCGGACTCACAATCCGGGGCACTGCTATTGTGCTACGTTCACCGTGAAGTGGAGCCATGCGCGGGAGGTGCGCCCACCCGTCCGGTATACGAAACCGGCGCATCGCTGACTATGCTTGCATGGCACAAAATCGAATTGGTCTTTCGCAAATCCAGGGGATTGCTGGCGTTGGGTGAATTGCGTATGTTGCCGTTCGAGAGCCATGGCCGAATCGACCGAACCCAACGAAGCTGAAAATTCTTCATCCAAACACGCCTCTGCGGGCCAAATGCTCGCCGCGATCGTTCTGGGTGTGCTGGTGATCGCGATTGGCTACGTGGTGTTGGTGCCCGCAAAGGTGCCTGATGATCTCGCGGCTTTGCAGGCTGAAGCCGCTGCTGCCGCTGAAGCTGCTGGCGTGGAAGCAGTGGAACCGCGTTCTTTGGATCACTCGAACTTCACCAATTACTGGAACAATCAGTTCGTCCTCTGGTGGGACGATTTTTCGAAAGTTTGGAAAGGCAACACCCTCGACCCCGGAACCAACAGCAACATTCGTGCGATGGATTATGTCGGGTCTGATACCTGTCGGGACTGCCATCAGCAAAACCACGAACTTTGGTCCAAGCATGGGCATCACCGCATGACCCAGTTTGCCAATGCGAATACCGTGGTGGGTGATTTTTCAGGCAACAAGACGATCGAATACGACGGCGGCTCAGCCCGTTTCTTCAAAGAGGGTGACAAGTTCATCATGGAGACCGAACGTGGCGGCAAAACTTGGAAATTCCACATCACCCGAACGATAGGTTGGCGCCACATGCAGGACTACGCCGGCTTCCTGGTCAGTGGTCCTGATGAGACCGGGTTGGGGCGCGACAAGTACGAACACGTGTTGCCGTTTGCGTTTGATGTGGCGGAACAGGAATGGATGCCTCCCGTGCATGTTCATCCGGATGATGACATACCGGATTCTTTCGAGCCGCACCTGATCGTTCAATACAGTCTCGGCTGCTCCGATTGCCACAATGCTTATCCGGTAGGTGACCGTATGATTCGTCGCGCTGGACTTGAGCGCTGGTCCGCCTACGTGCCCCGTCCCACCTCGTTGCATCTTTCCGCCTATCTGGCCGACGCCCATCCGGACGTGATGACACCCGGAAAGGCATTTACAGATTACCCCAATGAAGAGGTCGTGAAGATTGGCCGGCAAGTACGGGATCTGAAATTGGAAGAGACTGTACACTTGCAGGGCATCACCTGTGAAGCATGTCACTACGGTGGTCGCGAACATGCCGCCAACAGTACCACGACGAATTCCACCGTGCTGCCGGCATTCTTTCCCGTCAGTCCGCATATCCGGACCGCGGCCAACGATGTGGCGGCTCTTCACGCGAAAGATGCGCAAAACGTCAACTTCATCTGTGCCCGCTGTCATTCCGGATCCCGGCAACAGTTTGCCAATGGTCTGCACGCCTGGAATTCCACAGAATACACCGAGGCCATGAATGGGCACTGCTACGATCCGCTGAAGGCGCAGTCCAAAGGGATGGGATCGATGGCGTGCACGCACTGCCACAACCCTCATGAAACCGTTGGCCTCAAGTGGTCGCGGACACCGGCCCAAGACGACGCCAGTTGCATCTCCTGCCATCAGCAATTCAAGGGTGCAGAACAGCAGGTGGCGCACACGCATCACGCGAGCGGAGACGGCAGTCATTGCATGGATTGCCATATGCCACACACCAACGAAGGGCTGGGACGGATGGTTCGCACGCATCGCATCGACAATCCCATCGACCACAAACTGATCGAAGCCAATCAGGTGAACGCCTGCAACCTCTGTCATCTCGACAAGTCCATCAACTGGACCCTCCAGAAGCTGAAGGACTGGTATGACCCCAACTTTTCCCCCAATGACGCTGAGATGGCTGCCAACTACGAGGACCGGAATGCCCCCGTCGTGAACGAATGGATCAGCAGTTCTCATCCGCCGACCCGAATTGCCACTGCCGGCGCGATCGCGAGACGCAAGGCGACCTATGCCTTGGCCGGTCTGCTCGATCAACTCGCCGTCGAAGACTACGGCTACAACCAGCGCGTAATGCAGAAAGCCGTCGATGAGCTGCTTGGCGTCGAGATCCGCAGTATGGGTTTCCAATACCATCTGCCCGTCGCAGAACGGCAGGCCATCATGAAAGAGCTGAAGCCGAAACTGCTCAAACTCGGTGCCGGATTGCCCAACGCTGGCAAGTCGGTGGTAAACAACTGATCGGAAATTGTCGGAGTTTCTTCGTCTCAGAGTGGTAGCCATGGAAGGTAACGCTCCCTCGTCATCTGTGTGTAAGACAGTTGTTCTACTTTTGAACTACACGGCCATGATTTCGTAGCGACGACTGACAGTCCTCGCAAAATGGCGGAAGTCGGAGGTCACGCTCCCCACGCCGCTTGGCGCAATCCGTTTTCAAGACGGTTCCGGCACGCTTGTCCGGTTCAACTTCCAAGAATTGGTACCCGCGGAAGGACTCTCACCCTCATCCCCGACGTTCGAATCGTCGCGCTCTGGTAATTGAGCTACGCGGGCTGGATTAGGGACAAGTGACGGGTGGCAGGTGACAAGGGGCGCTTTCGCTAGCACTGAACGCACACTTTTCCGCGCCAGCTCCCTTGCCACTCGCCCCACGTCCCTTGCCCCCTTGAAACTGGTCAGAACGGCTGGAATTGCACCAACACCGCGGGCTTCCGACGCCCCCATGCTCCTGTTACACCACGCTCTGAATCTTATAACTTCCGTATCTTGATTTTTGGTATGGTTGAGTGACCTTTGCTCCGCTTGGAGCAATATCGTGACAACCCATCAGCTAAAACCCTGTCTTCACTGCGGCGAATCAATCAGTCCACTCACCGAGGCCTGCCCGAAATGCCAGACTCAGAAGCCCAACGGCGTAGTCTGTCGCATCTGCGATATACGATTGCCGTTCAGCGAAGCCATCTGCGTCAAAGGCGATCACGGGTACCATCGCCGATGTCTGGCCCCGGAATTTGCCTATTCCGATCTTTCGTGTCCGCACTGCAATCGGTCGATCACCACGAAGCATGTTTCCTTCGATACGATCCTCGAGAATTCCCAACCGGATTGCCCTCATTGTGGCAATCCGGACGTGCTGGGGATGGTGGGCAACTGTGATTGTTGTGATCTCCCGATCTGCCAGGCGCTGGGTCAAACCAACGCGGCACCCTTGGCCAGCATGAGTCGCACGCATTCTTTCTGCCAAGCGGAACCCAGTCCCGACGCAAAGGTGGCAACCGCATTGATCAATATGCCAAATCTGCTGATCGTGGGATTCGGTGCCGCCGCGCTCTACTTCCTCAAGGTCGTGATCGGGCTCTAGCCCCGTTCGGCGAGGAGGTCATGGCACAATCTGAATCCCGTCCACAATCACAACGCCACTGGTATCCTTGTTTGAAACCGTCACCGTCGTCCCTCGTCCCTTGGGCAGATCAAATTTCCCCAACGGATACCGGGCCTTTGAGCTGACATCCTTTTGATTGATCCGGATCATCTGATCCCTTTTACCCTCAATTGAAATTGTTATCGGTACACTCGCTGATCGATTGCTGTGCGGTTGGGCAAAGAAGATGATCTCGTAGCTGCCAGCGGAAGGAATGTTCGGCTGAAAGGCGATGGATGCGTTGCCCTTGTTCTTGTTCGCATCATGCAGGTAATTCTGCCCCAGGATGATTGGCCCCGTCGCGGTTGAACCGGTCCATGAACCCTTGATCGTTCCTTGAATGTCGTCCATCACGATGCCTTGCAGCTCATTCGGTTGGATGTATCGGTGCGAAGGATTCCGCGCGGATCGGCCTTTCGGCTTTTGTTTCTGGTCGAGATTGCGATTCAATGATCCTGGTTCGAGTTCAACGGGTGCTCCGTCGGCAGGAATCTTGATGCCAGCAGACCATAGGATGCCGTTGATCACCGTCCGCCGCACGCTCTCCACTTCCCAGTTCGGATGCCAATCCGCGGCCGTAAAGGCAAACGATCGACCGCCATTGGACCGGTCATAGGTCCAGGCAATCAGCTCCTCACGATTCGGATTAGCCAACAGCTCTTCATTCTTGCGTGAGCTCATCGGCGGCACGGTCACCAGGATCGGTGTCACTCCCTTCATGCCGGGAACGAAATGTAGATTGTACAACCATCCGTCATTGATCTTGAACGGTTTCAATCCATTGGCAGCCGGATGATTCGAAAACTTGCTGAAGCTCGATTCCCAATGTCCGCGTCCACCCTTATCCGCCTGCCAGTCGGCGCCGAACAAAGCCTTCGCGTCATCTGCCAACTTGTCGGGAAAATCCACCATCTGGTGCAGGAACACCAATCCGATCTTCTCCTTCGCCAACCGCTGGACGAGTTTCCATCGCTTCGGTTCAAGGAAGGGAATCTTGTCCCCGCCATCCATGTAGAACACCACCGAACTCGCGTTCTCAAAAATCGATTCATCCTGCGGCCAACCGTCGCGTGCCATCACCGGATGCACTCCGGGCGTCTGCTTGAGCCAATCCATGAACAAGGCGCAGCCGGCAAAGTATTCATGCCCCAACGGCTTGCTGCTCGGCTGGCCGGCAATCAGCACGATCTTCGCAAGTGAGCGATCATCCGTATCCACTTCAATCGGCACACCCGATTGATCGTACGGATCAGCCGCCATCAACGAAGCGGCGGCGAACAAAGAAAGAAAACGAATCATGCGCCGATCATTGGATCACTCCGGAATGTTGTCATTTCAATTCTTGTGACGGCGAGCGTGAGCGAGTGGAGGATTGAAGATCCACTCGCTCACGCTTGCCGCCACATAAGTCTTAAATTTGTATGGAGTGACCTGAGAATACAGTCACGTGGGCAGGTTCCTTCGTCGGATTATCGCCCATCTGCCGATGGGCCTTCCCGACTTTTCCACGCAACCCGGTCCGTATGGGACCGCAGTTGCGTCTACCTGCGTGGCTGCGTTTTTTGACTGGTCGCATTTCCAGTTTACCATCGGGTCTACTCGGCATTCCTATACTGTCGGCCTTGCGGGCCGTAAAGGGGCGCCAACCCCACCATGCGATTCCAACCGAACATCACCACCCTTGCGGGATGACGACGACCCTGATTCTCCCGAAGGACCCAGGGCTTAAGCCACTTTCGACTCGATGAAAGACGCGTCTTTGCGTTTCACATTGATTAGATGTGAGGGTGGGAATCGAACCCACAACACGCGGACTTTCGTCCGCTGCTCTACCGTTGAGCTACCTAAACCTGCTGAGACGTGCGCGTCTTGTGAGTTCGTCACCTTTTGGGCAACGAAATCCCACACGCCTCCGGTGCCTCCCTTGCGAGGAGTCACGGACTTCAAGACTTCGGGATTCGGCCTCATCGCTATCTCTCGATTCCGATGACGCCGGTTCCTGTTACCTTTGGCCTGCCCTCCAGCTCTTGGCCGCGAAGCCTCGAACCGGACGACTGCCCTTGTTCCTTAACTGTCGATGTTTGGCATGCGTGCATTGCTCGGCGCTACCGTTAGTGGAGCCTACACCGTTGGCCTCGGCTCCGTTTACACACCATCTTCCAGCCTAGCTCACCCGGACATTGTTATGCCCGGATAAGCTCACAGGAACGGGTTTGCATGAACGACCTGTTCGCACAGGCGCGGGTCTGCAGGAGACTGCCGCTTTGGCCGGCTCACACCGGTTTATCTGATGGGGTCATGCCCCCAAAGTTTTGAATTAACCGCAAAGAGCGCAGAGATCACAAAGAATTGATACCGGGAGAGGTGGAAGGTTTACTCTCATTGTGAAGATCAAGGAGTTGTGTGATCGGGTACGACGAACTGCCTACGACATCCACGTCTATCATGGACATGGACATCTGGAGAAAGTGTATGAGAACGCATTAGCACATCGGCTGCGAAAGGCCGGATTCGAAGTGAAGCAGCAGGCACCAATCAAAGTCTTCGATGAAGATGGAACTGTGATTGGTGAATACTTCGCGGATCTGCTGATCAATGACGAACTGATCATCGAACTGAAAACCGCCAAAACGCTAGCAGCCGAACATCAGGCTCAAATCCTTGGCTACCTGAAATCGGCGAAACGTGAGCATGGCCTGTTGATCAACTTCGGCAGCTACAAATTCGAAATCCGAAAATTCGCCCTCTCCGAATCCCAACATCCCAAGCGAAGGGGCTCTGTTCTTTCCCTATTCTTTGCGATCTCTGCGCTCTTTGCGGTTAATTCATTCTTCTGAAGTGGTGTGGCAGCGGGGATTCGCACCCCGACGGGCTGGCTGGCGACCAGCAATGCTGGCTGTTACATCACTGCCACGGAAAGTTTTAGGGCGGTCATGGCTATCACGGCCATGACCGCTTGATTGGTCTATGCCTTCACGAAGTCGGCGAGCACGGCCGGAGCCGTGGTGTCGAAGCCGACGATGTCCAGCATGCCGCGGTCGTTCGGGTCGGCGATGCTGAAGCCGTTGGAGGTCATTCCTACCACGGCCAGTTTCGCGTTGCCGACTCGCTGGCGATACTTGCGCAGGGCCTGAGTCGGATGGATTTTGCCGGCCCAGGTTTCGCTGTCGGTGTAGACCACGAAGGCCGACACGTTCAGGTTTGCCTTCAGCGCCCAGACCATCGGGAGGGCACAGTCGGTGCCGCCCATCGGCAGGGTGTCGATGCGCTTGAGCACGTCGGCCAGGCGCATGCGCGGGGAGATGTCGACCGGAGTCAGACCTCCGCCGCTGCCCCACTGTCCGCCGAAACCTCCGGAAGTCGCGGTGAACGCGACCATCTCGTGGTTCGGTTCGGTAGCGGCGGTGATCAACGCCATCGCGGCGCTCGCTTCGCGGGCACTCAACGATGAGCCGGCGAGGTACGACCAGCCCATGGATCCGCTCACGTCGAGCGCAAGCAGCAGCGGCTGCCCGGTCGGCTTGACGTTGCCGAAGGTCGCGTAGAACGCGTCATCGAGGGCATCGACAATCTTCGGCACCGGCTTCCAGTTCAGGCCACCCTTGTGTCCGAGTCCCTGGCTGTAGATCTTGTGAGCCATGAGCACAGCGAGCGGATGCACGCGGGCCTTGCGCAGGGCGACTTTGTCGCTCAGACGCTTCTCGATCTGACGAGCCGCATCGGTGAACGGACCCACCAGTCCGATACTGGTCATCTTGCCGAGGTTGCGGATCATCGCGGTCATCGGCATGCGTTCCAGCAGGGCGTCCCACACGGCGGTTTCTCCCAGCCACTGGGTCGGGATGGCTTCGCGCGGCAGGTCGTAATCCTGAATCACCTTCAGGATCTCCTTCTTGCCGGTCACGCGCTTTGCCTTTTCGAAGCCTTCGATCAGGTGCGGCATCTTGGCCACGGCGTCGTAGGCAACGGTCTGTTCGCGGAAGCGAACGCGACGGGTCACTTCGCGGGCGCCAAGTCCGTCCTTGCCGGACTGGACCCAACGGTAGACCGCGTCATGCGCCGGAGTGGCGGCAACCGGGTGCGCGAGGCGCAGCAGGTCGCGGTGCGACCAGCGATCGCGCTGCTGATACTTGACCACCTGCAGGGCGAGCTTGTCGGCGTCGCGCTGGTTGTACCAACGAGCGACCGCCTTGCGCAGACCGCGCCCCCAGCCGCGCATCGCATTCACGTATTCGGCGAAATGGAACAGGTGCGTTCCAATGCGGCAGACCTTCGGCAGCACGGCCAGGGCTTCGGCACGAGTCACGTCGTTGCCATGGGTGGCAGCCAAGGCCAGGGCAAAGATCGCCGGGTCATTCTTCGGCGCGCGACCGCTGTCGGAGATTTCGACAATGCGGTTCACGGCGCGAACACCATCCGCCACGATGCAACGGATGATGGCGTCGTGGTTTTGCTCGGCGAGTTTCTGTTCGCCGATCTGGTAGGTGCCGCCTTCAGCCCCGAGGATCAGGAAGCGGTCGAGCCGCTGCCAGTCGGTGATCTCCCAGGCGTATCCGCCGGCGGAATTCTTGCGCTGCTTCGAGCGCGGGATCTTCTTGTTTTGCGGAGTTGCGTTCCGCTTGAACCACTTTGCGTAGTTGATGGCCATGTTGGCCTCCTTCCTTGGTTGCCGCCAACTTCGGCAGGTTTTTCGGTGAGCTCACAGGCAAGTTGGTGGCGGTGGGTGTGGTCACAGTTACAGTGTGGTTTGATAACCCACCACCTTCGGCCCGTGAGAAATGGTCAATGGGCAAGGGCGAAACGGGAGTTTCCTCCGAAGAGGCTTGCCCCCAAGAGTGGAGACAGTCGGATTTGAACCGACGGTATTCCAGATAACCCGAGTTCTTCGGCCCATTGAAAAGGAATCGGCGGATAAGGGGCGGCATGGGGTTTACGTGCTCTACCACTGAGCTACCCCGGCATTTGGAGCCGGAGGCCGGATTCGAACCGGCGACCACGTCGTCCATAGCGATAACCCATATCATCGACCCGCCGAAAATACCTACGATCTCAGATTTACGATTTACGACACGCACGGTTCGCGACGCCAAAATCGTCATTCGTAAATCGTAGTGCGCAAACTGAAATGGCGCTCTCACGTGGATTTGCACCACGAACCTTCTCCTTCGCAGAGAGACGTGCAGTCTGGTTACACCTTGAGAGCTTGCTAAGGTTTAAGGATGAAGGCCGAAGGCGCAATCTGAGATTCAGCCTTAAGCCTTATTTCTTCATCCTTAGGAGGTGGCATCCGTGTCCGGGCTCGCACCGGATAGTACGAGGTTGAAAACCTCGCCGCTCGTCTACTTTGCATTCACGGACACACTGCGTGTGGGCCATTGCCGCTTCGCGGCGGTCGTCGGCCTACACCTAAAATTTTTCAGCGATGAGGGAGTTGGACGGGGCGCGCCGACCACGAGGCGTTCACCTTGCCGCCCAACTCCCTGGCTTCACTGCTGTTGTCATAGCAAATCTAGAAATGGCCGCTGGAGTTGGAATTGCACCAACACCTCCCGGGCTTCAACCGGGCGTGCAGACTGACTACACCATCCAGCGATTCGCGGTCTTCACTGTGGCTGCGAGCGTGAGCGAGTAGATCCGTTCGTCCACCCGGTCACGCCCGTGGCTACATTGAATGGTGCGTGGTGGTTTCGGTCCGGCGGCGGAGGTCATGGATGAAGTTTGACTGGTAAATCTTGCATCATGAGCTTTGCAGATCTGAACCGTGCAGCTTGAACGCACTCCGGGTTGGAGTGCTTCGGCATCATCATCACTACGCTCCAAGGCGTTTGGGCTCGCGCCCACAATGGCCATGCCTTTCAACATGGAAACATTGGAATGACTTCTCGTCTGTCGTCCCTTCACCACCACGCAAAGCAAAGCGCGAGGCTGATCCCAGCCGGGGAGAATTCAGGCCGATGGGTGGTGCCCTTAAGAGGGTTCGGTTTGGCTTCAGTAATCCCCGATTGATGGATGCTTCGCGTGCGTCGGCGGCATCGGACCAGTCGAGCCGATCCGATGCCGTTTTATTGGTCTACGCGGTCACGGTGACCTCGTTCGCATGGTTGAAGTCGTCGAGCTCATCTTGAACGCTCTCGATTTCACCTTCGAACTCGGCCACTAACCGGTCGATCTCGACCTTGCCCAGCTGGGCCACGTAATCGACCTCCATCGGTCGTTCCACGTAATTTCCTCCCTCGATATGCACGCCGGAGCGGGTATCCAGGGAGTTCAAAGTCGCCACCATGCCCTTGAGCTCGGCGGCCCGGAAGATCCGGTTGTAGATCACCGCATTCGCCCGGGCGATCGCGGTCTTCACCGCGACCAGTTCGTCGACCTTGACGCGCAGCTTGTCGAGGAGTTCCCGATTGTCGTAATCGAACTCCTGCTTCTTGCTGCGGACGTTCTGTTTCTTGAGCAGGTCTTTCAGGTGTTCCACCTCGCCTGCCAGTTTGTTTTTCAGTTTCAATGCTTTCGCGAGTTTCATTTCTTCCTCCTGTGTTCAGGTTTCAAAGTTTGCGGGGCGAAAGTGCCACCCGTCTCAACGGGCCATGCGCATCGCCGCGCGGGTCGGATTCGGCCAGCCGACAAATATCGGCTGCACCGTAAACTGCCTGGTCTCGTAGCGGATCGGGATCCGCCGGGCCGGCTTGCGGACTGGGCGGCCCGCGCGCTTGTCTGTGTTCATAGTCTTCCTTTCTGGTTCCTCGGTTTCGTTCGATCGAAATGTGTATAGGAGAGATCGAGTGCACTACTTTGGGAGGTAGCGGAACTCGTGAGAGTTTCGGGCATTCGAATTGCTGCGAAACGAAACTCTCACGAGTTCCGCTACAACCGCTCTCCGTCGACCCCATTTACTCCGATTGATCAATTGGTACCTCGAGATGGTTACGCTCCAACTTCTCCCGCTTATCAGGCGGACGCTCTGCTATTGAGCTATCGAGGCGAGATTGGTGTCTGATGCCGCGAGGCTCCGACTGAACCGAAGTTCGGATGCGACCAGGCATCCGTGGAAGAAGCAGCAGGGTAGTCAACTTCGGGACCGGACTCTTGTGAAGCCGCGGTCGTGGCACAGTCGGAGCCTCGCGGCACCGGGAAAGCTTGGTTTTGGCGTGAAACTTAGGGGGCGCGGCCGCGAACGGCCGCACCCCTTTCGTTTTCACACACAATGCCTCAACACGGTTCAAGGTGGGGGTTGAGGACTTCTTTTTGGGATACGGGATATGGATCCTCCCTGGATGACCGATCCCGTGGTGGGCAGGGAACTGTGTTCCCAAGCTCTTGAATCAACCGCAGAGATCGCAAAGAACACAAAGAAAGAAACTGAATCGGCCCTCTCTGTGAACTCTGCGTTCTTTGTGAATGATGGATAAATGGCTCCCATCGCTGGATTCGCACCAGCAACCATCCGATTAACAGTCGGGCGCTCTACTATTGAGCTAGACGGGAATAAAGAGGGACAAGTGGCGAGGGGGGAAGCGCCGTCGCGATCAAGAATGCGCCAGCTCTTCCCCTCGCCCACGTCCCTTGACCCGAGCCCCTTTGGAAATGGCGGACGTGACCAGACTTGCACTGGCTGACCTCCCGCAGACAACGGGCTGATTCGACTACTTCATCTCCACGTCCGTGGTGAGGGCTGCTGGTAACGCTCCAGATCGTCACTTCCGATTTGGTTTAACGACGACCGATTTACAGTCGGCCAACCGGAACAACCCTCGGATCCGTATCCAGTGATCAGTAGTCAGTAGTCAGTGACTGGCACGGAATCTGGGCACCCTACTGAATACCGATTACTGAGCACTGATTACTTCTCCAAATTGGTAGCGGGGAAGGGAATTGAACCCATCTGTCGAATTTATGAGGCTCGCCTCTGTGCACCAGTCGAGTTCCCCGCGATTCCGTAATCAGTGGGCAGTCATCAGTATTCAGTAGCTGGCGCAAACACGAACGCCCAACTGAATACCGGTTCCTGATCACTGGTTACTCCGAAAAATGGTGGAGGCTACGGGACTTGCACCCGTCACAGTCTGCTTGCAAGGCAGTCTCGCCGCTATGGACATGCGCCCCCATAAAATTGAAATGGCAAGGTGTCCAGGTGCTGCCCCCGGCGAGTGGAGTTTTGGAGACTCTACCGCGCTGCTGGCGCCCACCTTGCCCATGTATTTATGTGAGAAGGCGGCGAGGGCCGAATTGCCGCTCACCGCCTTCGTAACTAACAAAGAACAAACACCGTTACAGAGGGTTACTCCGTAGCCACAGGTTTTCGCGGTGGTCGTTTCAGTGTTTCGGGGCACACATTCCAAAAAGCCCTTAAGTTGTTCGTTTCAAAAATTCTCTCGGTCCGTCTTCGGGTCAGGACACAGTCCGCCGGTTGGGATAAATCTCCCTTTCTTCCGAATTCTATATTGGCGGTATAAGACATCACTCGGATGTCGGTTCTATATGTCTCACAATTCTATATCGTTCAGTCCTTTGGGTTCAGTTAATGGTTCAAAAGCAAAAAACCCTGCTTACTCGTGGTAAGCAGGGTTTTGGAAATCTGATTGATTCTCTGATTTACGTTTCCTGCTTACCTGAGGCTTTGACCCGGATACGGGTAAGTTCCTTGGCGCTATGGTCAATTGGGTTCATTCCCAATGTGACAGAACAGCCTGCGAACATATCCGCATAGGACCAACCGGTCCCCGTCATCTCTAGGACGACGCCAGCCATATTGGCCGGGTGCTGTTTTGATATGTTCATTTCCGTTCTCATCTTTTGCGGAGTTATTAATACGACAAGTTCTGCTGTGCGCAAGTAGTAATATTAACTTTTTATATTTTTATTCAAATGAGCTTTGAACTGTGTGTCTTCAGTCTTTGAAAAACTCGGGGCGATGCCTTCGTTGCAGTGTTTCGAACGCCTTCCAATTCGTGAAGCAAAATGGAGGCAGTAAACCTGTCATGAAGTGCGAAGACTTGATTTTGAAACCGGCACAGGACGGGATGATTTCATCGAGCCTATCCCATTCGATCAACTGTCCTTCCCATCTGTGCAGTTCGGAAATGCTTCTCGGGGCCTTGAGGTAAATTCCGTCCTCCCCGGCTCCGAGCTGCGGAAACGAGCGAGCGAAGATTGTGGTGAATAGCGGTCCCAATACGGTCGCGAGCGAAAAGCAGACTGCCATGGTGGTCGTTCCGTCCCCAACGTACCATACCGCACCGGCTATCGTGAGCAGCAACGGACTCTGAACGATTGCGAAGAACAGATAGACTCGCCAAAAGTCTGTCGAGAGGACCACCTCGATGTCGTCTGAAGAAATCATCAGATTCTTGCGGCGGAATCTGCTCCGCCTGACGGATTAGCACAAGAATTTCATCGGGCATGCGATGCCGTTTGGGTTAAAACCCCGCCGTGCCGGGATTGTTCAAGTTCATCATGCACGACCGTTGGTTCAAATGGACGGTCGTCTTCATCTTTTTCTTCCTGCTCGGCACGCGCGGGCTCAATGAGCCGGATGAGGGGCGCTATGGCGAGATCGGTCGTGAGATGGCGGAAACGGGTGACTGGCTGGTCCCGAACATCTGGTACGTTCCCCATCTCGACAAACCGCCAATGACGTATTGGCTTGCGGGCATGAGCATTGCGGCCTTCGGTCTGAATGAATGGGCAATTCGCCTTCCGTTCGCCCTATGTGGGCTGAGTGGGGTCTGGGCCATGTACCTGTTGGGGCTGTCACTGGGAGGGCGGCGCGTCGGGCAGTGGAGCGGGCTGATACTGAGCTGTTCGCTGCTTTACTTCGCTATCTCACGTTTCGTGATGACGGATATAATTCTGTTGCAGTTCATTTGCTGGACCATTTACTTCGGTTGGCAGGCGTGGCGTTGCCTGGATGAACCCGCGGACGAGGCTGATGCGAATGATGAGGATCCGGATTTCACCCCGGAACAATTGGCCAAGGGGCGGGGGGCCAAGGCTTCGTTTCTGTGGCAGATGGCGGCTTGGGCAATGATGGCCGGCGGGTTTCTGACGAAAGGTCCGCTGATCTTTCTGATTCCCGCGTTCGCGTTCATTCCCTTGCTGATCTGGCAGCGGAAACAGAAGCATCGATTTTCGATCATCATGATCGCGTTGATTCCCGGCCTGACCTTGTTCGCAATCCTCGCGCTGCCTTGGTATCTGCTGGTGTTCGACCACATCAAAGAAGCTTTCGACTACATGGTGAAAGGACAGGTGGTGGGCCATGCTCTCAAGGCGGCGGCGAAGAATCGGGGAGGTCCGGTCTACTACTTTGTCCCCATTCTGTTGTTTGGATTTCTGCCGTGGACGCTGTTGCTCGGGTGGCTTTGGCGCAAGGCGCATTGGTGTGGATTGAGTCAGGTTCAGAAGGAGGGCTGGGTGATGCTGTCGGGGTGGTCAGTTCTGACTTTTGTTTTCTTTTCGATCAACTCGGCAAAATTGCCGCATTACATCCTGCCCATGATGCCGCCTTTGGCCGTGATGGTCGCGCTGCGCTGGCGGGACTGGGAAAAGGCGGAGGAATGCCCTCGCTGGGCGTGGCGGGGGGTGATGGTGAGTCCCTTGGTGGCGATGTTGGCAATTCCCTTCGTGTATCGCTTCGCCTTCAAGATCACGGATCAGAATTGGATCTGGGTGCAGGCGGGTGTGGCGCTGATGGCGGCGGTGGCTTTGCCTCTAATTGGCAGAAAGTGGGAGCCGGTTCGATGTGTGCAGACCGCGATAGTTCTGTCGTTGCTCAACCTTTTTCTGCTGGTGGGATTGATGCCGATGGTGGAATCGCGGTTTCGCAGCAATCAATCGTTGAAGGAATTGGGCGGGGCGTTGGTGGACGAATTCGAGGACACCGATGAGATCGTGATTTACGGACGTATTCCGCAGGGCCTTCCACTCTACACCTGGCCGATCATCAATCAGCATCAACGCCCTTGGTTTCTCCATCTGCCGCAGCATCGAATGCCGTATCATTTCCCCGGCAATCAGGCGCGATTGGCTGACTTAACACTAGCAGATTTCCCCGCTTTGGAATCCATGACGGAAACCAATCGGGTGCTGGTGATCGGATGGAGCGGTGCTCACAACGCCGTAACCGCCAACCTGACGAATACGTCCTTCACGATGATCAAGAAGAGCGGGCATTGGGAGTTGTTCTCCAGCGACCGGCCGGAATCTTCTTCAAAAAGTGAATAATGCCCGCCAAACGGCGTTTTTGTTTGGCAATTCGAATCCGTTCCCGTCGAATCACGGGCTGATTTCGAGCACACCCAAAACATGAGCAGCAAAGAAGAAGAGCAGGACTTGAAGGCCGTCGAGCGGTTGAAGGAAGCCACGAACAAGATCAAGGCCGAGTTGCGCAAGGTCATTGTCGGACAGGAAGAGGTCATCGAAGAGGCATTGATCGCCATCTTCACCCGGAGCCACGCACTGCTGGTAGGCGTGCCGGGCTTGGCAAAAACGCTGCTCGTGTCCTCATTGGCCCAGACGCTCCACCTGACTTTCAAGCGCGTGCAGTTTACCCCCGACCTCATGCCGAGTGACATCACCGGCACGGAAGTCATTCATGAGGATCCGGGTTCTCATGATCGCAGCTTCAAATTTCTGAAAGGCCCGGTGTTCGCGAACATCATTCTGGCGGACGAAATCAACCGGACACCGCCCAAGACGCAGGCTGCTTTGCTCGAAGCCATGCAGGAACGCACGGTCACTTCCGGTGGCGTGGACTACAAACTTCCCAATCCCTTCTTCGTGCTGGCAACGCAGAATCCGATCGAACAGGAAGGTACGTATCCGCTTCCGGAAGCACAGCTGGACCGCTTCATGTTCATGATCAAGGTTGATTATCCGACGCCGGAAGAAGAACTCGAGATCATGCGCATGGCCTCCGGAGGTCCGACGGAGGAACTGAAACCCGTGCTCACCGAGGAGGAGATCATCAAGCTGCAGGACACCGTTCGGAAAATTCCCGTGGCCGACCATGTGCTGAAATATGCCGAACGCATTGTCCGTTGCACCCGCCCGGGCGAACAATCCGACTTCTGCAAAAAGTGGCTCTCCTGGGGTGCCGGCCCGCGCGCTAGTCTAAACCTCGTGATCGCCGCGAAGGCCCGCGCCATGCTGAACGGGAACTTTGCCGTGAGCTGCGCTGACGTTGCTGCGGTCGCGCCCGCGATCATGCGGCACCGGATCATCCCGAACTTCGCCGCCCAGAGTGAAGGCGTCACGCAGGACGACATCGTTGCCAAGATCATCGAGTCCATCCCGCAGACTGAGCAGCTCTCGTAAGTCATCGCTTTTATCTCCGTCATAAGCGACCGATGGCTCCTACTCCTAATCTTAATCCTACTCCTAATCGATCCGGCCAAGTTTCGATTAAGATTATGAGTAGGATTACGAACTTAAAACGGAACATCCGCACCCGGTTCTGAAATGCCATCCCGTTCCCTCGACGAACTTCTCGATCCCGCCGCGGTATCCAGCGCCGAAGCGCTGGGGATGCACGCGCGGGAGGTTGTCGAGGGGTACATTGCCGGTGAGCACAAGTCCCCTTATCACGGCTTCGCCATCGAGTTCGCGCAGCACCGTGAATACTCCGCCGGTGACGACATCCGTCATCTTGACTGGAAGGTCCTTGGCCGCACTGAGCGTTACTACATCAAGCAGTACGAGCAGGAGACAAATTACGTCGGCCATCTGCTCCTTGATGGCAGCGAGTCGATGAAATACGGCTCCGGCAAGGGCACCAAGTTGGCCTATGGCAAGATGCTCGCCGCTGTTTTGGGCTACACGATTCTCAAACAACGCGACGCTGTTGCCCTCAACATCTTTGATACCGTCTCGCGCCAATACCTCCCGCGGAGCAACAGTCACACGATGATGCAGAAGGTGTTGAACACGCTGGCGGATTTCGAACCCACGGGCCAGACTGGCATTGCTCCTGTGCTGCATGAAATGGCCCGGCAGATCCGTCGTCGCGGAATCGTTTTCATCATCAGTGATCTGTTTGACGACGAGCAAAAGATCTTGGACGGCATCCAACATCTCCGCTTCGGTGGCAGCGAAGTCGTGGTCTTCCATGTGCTTGACGATACCGAGATCAATTTCCCCTTCGAAGGCATGGTCGAATTCGAAGGGCTCGAACAGATTCCCAATCTGCTCACGCGTCCGGCGGAGATTCGCAAAAGTTACCTGCGCGAATTCAACGGTTTCTGCGACCGCGTCCGCCAAGGGTGCGAGCGCAACCAGTGCCACTACCTGCAGGTCAACACCTCGCAACCGCTGAGTGAAGTGCTCAGCGGCTACCTCGCGTTCCGGTTGAAAACTTCCAGACGGTGAAAACTCCAAGCTCCAAACTCCAAGCTCCAAAGAAGCAGCAAGCTCCAAGCCTCAATCAGAGGCTTATGGGTTGGAGTGGCGTTTCCGAGAACGCGTCAGCGTCTTGGAGTGCGGCAGTCCCCTACCGCTTTTTCGCCACCTGCAGGTTGGACACCCAACAAAGCGGCAGAGGACTGCCGCACTCCAAAACCTCGCGGATAGCGCAAGCGTTTCGATTGAAGCTTAAGTCTTGGAGCTTATTTGAATTTTGGAGCTTGGAGCTTGGAGCTTCCCCGACTGCGTAATGTCATTCCTGAATCCATTGTTATTGTTCGGAATGGCCGCGGTCAGTGTGCCGATCATCATCCATTTGCTGAATCGGCGTCGTTTCAAGAAGGTTGTCTGGGCTGCGATGCGTTTCGTTCAGATCAGCGTTGAGAAGAACAAGAAGCGCATGGACATGGAGGACCTGATTCTCCTCGCGCTCCGTTGCCTGCTCCTTTTCCTGCTGGCGCTCGCGTTGGCTCGCCCCGCGTGGCGCGATTCTGCCGCGGGCGCATTTGGGCTCGCGAAAGTCACTTCGGTCATCTTGCTCGACAACTCCGGCAGCATGGGAATGAGCGATGGCGTCGAAACCCGTTTCGAACAGGGCCGCAAAGCCGCCGAACAGATCATCGACGCCATGCCCGCCGGTTCCTCTGTCGCCATCTACCTCGCGTCGGACACGGCCAAGCCGCTCCTACCTGAGCCGACGCACGATCTCAACCTCGCGCGAAAGGTAATCCGCGAAGCCCAGCTCAGTGACCGCGCCACCGAGATGTTTCAACCGCTGGAAAAGGCCGTCGAGACTCTCAAAGGTCGCGCGGCCGTCCAAAAGGAAATCTACCTCATTACCGATGGCCAAAGCAGTGGCTGGAGCCAGCTCGGTGACATCCAGACCTTGCTCACCCGTGCCCAGGATTCCGGAAAGAAAGAGAACCTGCAGACTCACCTCGTGCTGGTCGGTCGCAAGGAGGAACGAAATCTCGGTATCTCAGATCTCAGTCTCGCCTCCGGCTTGTCGCCCGTGAACCGGCCCCTTCGCTACGAAGTCGCCGTCGCCAATACCGGCAGCACCAAGGTTGAGAATGTGAAGGTTTCCATTCAGGTCGACGACGGTGCGATTGCCGATTCCGTTGTCATCCCCGAAGTTCCGCCGGGCCAGACCCGCAATGCCTCGCTCTTCGCGAGACTGGCGACTGAGGGCTGGCACGCTGTCACCGCCAAGATTGGGCAGGATCAACTTCCCTTCGATGACCAACGCGTGCTCTCTGTGCGCGGCATCAAGGACCTTTCCGCCTTGTTGATCGACGGCGACCCCGGCGATGAACCGCGGGAAGCCGAGACGTTCTTTCTCCGTCATGCCATGACTCCCGTCCCGTTTGCGGAGAAGGCCGATTACTTCATCCGCCCGCGCGTTGTCACCGCGGCTGATCTCTCCGGTATCCGTTTCGATGACTATGAAGTCGTTGTGCTCGCGAACGTCTCCGAGATCACCATTGCCAAAGCTCAATTGCTTGAGCGCTTCGTCCGGCGGGGCGGTGGTCTCATCGTGTTTCCCGGACCTCGCACCAATCCGACGTTCTACAACGAGCGTCTCGTTCGCGAATTGAAGCTGCTACCCGCCATTGTCGGTGACACCGTCGGCGACGAAACGCAGGATGAGAAGTTCGTCCATTTCCAGAGCAAGAACTACGATCACCCGATCGTTTCCCTCTGGCGCAATCAGACTGCCGGCACCATCGCGTCCGCCCGGTTCTACAAATACTTCCAGCTCATTCCGCCGCCTGAAGCGGAATCTGCGGTAGCTGAGACGGCCAGCAATGCACCGAAAGTAGTCCTCCGTTACGATGACGGCAACCCCGCCATGGTTGAACAGGTCGTTGGTATGGGTCGCGTCGTTCAATTTGCCAGCACCTGCGATATTCGGTGGAACGACATCGCGGTCCGCCCCGCCTTTGTCCCCCTGTTGCACCGCGTGATGGCCGCCATTACGCAACACCAGGATCGCGACGCCAACCTGCCGGTTGGTCAACCCTATCAGCGTCGGATGAACGCCGAGCTGATCGGCCAAGATGTCACGGTCGTGAACCCGATCCACGAAGGCGATGAACGCGACTTGGAGAAGATTGAAATGGTCAACGGCAATCCCGCTGTCGTCTACGAGAACACCGACCAGAACGGTCTCTATCAGGTCAGCCTCGACGATCCGCCGACCTATCTGAAATTTGCCGCCCAAGCCGATCCCAAAGAATCCAGCCTCGCTGAACTGATGGAAGCCGACCTCGAAGAAATCCGCCGCGTGGCCAGTGTCACACGATGGGGACCGATGGTTGATCTGCGCCAGACGGTCGAACAGCAGAGAGTAGGTGCGGAATTCTGGCTGCCACTAGCGATCCTCGTGTTGTTGGTGGCGGGAGCGGAGACGTTTCTGGCCCAGTACTTCTCGCGGTCGAAATGAACGACTTCATCCTCAAACTACTCGGTGCGCGCGTCGAATCCGCTGGCGATATCGCCGGCGTGCGCCTCGCGTTCCAAGGCGGTGTGAGCAGTTTCTGGTTCGTTTTCTTCATGGTCGTGCTCGGGGGATTGGCCTGGTGGTCGTATCACCGCAATCCCGTCAATCTCACGCCGCAGCGCCGGTGGACGCTCTTCGCCCTCCGTTGTGTATTTCTGTTCCTACTTGCAGTTCTGCTGTTGCGACCAGTCCTGGCCTTCACTGTCGAAGGTAGCATCCGGCGCGCATTGCTCGTTCTCTTCGACGGTAGTGGCAGCATGGCGATCAAGGATCCGCGCGTTCTTCCCGCCGACATCCAGCGGGCTGCCGTTGCGGGCGGCCAGATGGATCCGACGACGAGCCAAGAACTCCCAGTCGTCGCCAATGCTGCGATGCAGAACTCCTCCCGTTTCGAAATCGCCCAAGCCGTTCTGCAAAGCGAGGCCCTGAATCTTCTCCCGCAGCTCGACGACGAATTCGACCTGATTCCTTTCAGTTATGGTCAAGGCCTCGTTTCGCTTCCGCGTCCGACCGGCACCAATCAGAACGCGGAGATTCAAAAGAAACCCACGCCTGAATTCTTCCCTTGGCTCACTCGCCTTAACACCGAAGGCCAGGCCACGGCAATCGGCGAAGCCCTTCGCGAAGTGGTCAATCGCAAGCGCGGCCAACCGCTCGCCGGTGTTGTTCTCATCACTGACGGCGCGAACAACCAAGGCCTCTCTCCACGCGAAGCTGCCACGCAACTCAAACAGGAAAACATTCCGCTTTATGTCTATGGCGTTGGCATCACTTCTCCGCGCGACATCATCGTCACCAACCTGATGGCCCCCGAAGTCGCCTTCGTGGGTGACGAACTCCTCGTGAATGTCCGCGTGCGTTCTCAGGGTCTTGAAGGTGAAATCGGCCAGGTCTGGCTGAAGCTCGACGGCGAGAAGGTTGACGAAAAAGAAATTACCTTCGGCAAAGATGGCGAATTGGTCGTGCCCCTGCGTTTCCTGCCCGATACCGCCGGCGAATACGAAATCTCCGCCGGCATCGATCCGCGCGAAGATGAGACGGAACAGAAGAACAATTCCCTCACCCGCCAACTTCGCGTTGTCGACGCCAAGATCAAGGTCCTGCTGGTGGAGGAAGCACCGCGCTGGGAATACAAATACCTACACGCGATGTTGTCGCGGGACCGCCGCATCGAGTTGAAGACCGTTCTTTACGAAGGCGACCCCTCGATCACCCACGGCGAAAACGCGCCTTTCCTCGAAAATTTTCCGGCCAACCGCGATGAACTTTTCAAATACGACCTTGTGATCTTCGGCGATGTTGAACCTCGCCGCATCTCGCGCCTGCAGATGACCTACCTGAATGAGTTCGTCTCCCGCTTCGGCGGCGCTTTCATCATGGTCGCCGGCAAACGTCACAGTCCCGGCCAATATCGCGGCACTCCCATCGAAAATCTGCTGCCCATCGAGTTCAATGCTCCCATCGGCGACACCGGTCAGGAAGCCGTCGCTGACAAACCCATCCAGCTCGAACTCACCACCTCTGGTCGCGAAAGCACCATGCTTCAGCTCAGCGATCAGCAGGGCGAGAATATCCGACGCTGGAAAGAACTTCCCCCCGTGTATTGGATCTCTCGGGTTCTCCGTGCCAAGCCCGGCGCCGAGGTCCTCGTCGTCGACCCCGATCCGCTCAAGGCCACCCGCTTCGGTCCCATGCCCGTGGTCGCGGTCCAGCAATACGGCCTCGGTCAGTCGCTCTTCGTCGGCACCGACAACACCTGGCGCTGGCGCCGCAATGTCGGTGACAAATACTACTACACCTTCTGGGGGCAGATCATCCAGCGCCTCTCGCTTTCGCGCGTGCTCGGCGGCTCCCGACGCACCCAGATCGACCTCGACAAACCCAGCTATCAAGCCGGCGAACGAGTTCGTGTCTACGCCCGCCTCTACCGTGCCGGCTTCGAACCCGTCACCGACACCACCGTCAAAGCTTTCTACACCGTGAAGGATGACGCTCTCGCCTCAGCAACGGAACTCGAACTCCGCCCCGTCCCCGACCAACCCGGTCTCTACCGCGGCAACTTCGTCGCGCCACCACCCGGTCAATACGAATTCGGCGTTGAAATGGACCGGGAAAGCCGCGCTTCATTCTACGTCAGTTTCGCCAGCTTCGAACTCGGCGACACCGCCATGAATGAAGATCTGTTGAAAGAGATGGCGGAGATCAGCGGCGGCGAATTCTTCCGCGAAGAAAACCTGCACACCTTGCCGAGCCGCATCGCCAACAAGACCGAAAAAGTTCGCTCCCCCATGGAGGTCGAACTCTGGTCCAGCCCCTTGTATTTCATCCTGATCCTCCTCGTTGTCACCGCCGAATGGATCATAAGAAAG